>ERZ1643251.750-NODE-750-length-42136-cov-4.844181_pt1 | contig 42136 bp, 38 predicted proteins | sample MGYA00579261_ERZ1643251 | MGnify/ENA primary metagenome ERZ1643251 (study PRJEB29033, sample SAMEA4952267) | chicken gut metagenome | biome: Broiler Chicken; feature: Gastrointestinal Tract; material: Caecum | place: Ireland | collected 2018 | study: Broiler... | reverse complement strand
CTTCGGCATTTTGCATAGGATCGCACAGCGTAAGAGCTGGCGCTGCTGCGGCAAGCCGCACGGGTGCGGACAGGCCAACGGCGCGAAGCGGGCTTGGCATGGGGCATACCTCCGAAACAACAGATTTTTAACCCGGCAGGCGGATTACATTTTATTACACCGCTATTATACAGCGGCGTTGCGCTGGATTCAATCCATTGCTGCAACGCGGCGGCGGGAGATACAAGCGCGGCCGGCCTGCCATGGGCCTACAGAATTCGTGCATTTTTCCAACTTCTGTTCGGCATGTTTTTCATGGACAAGCATATATGATGTTTCTTACACAGCGCATGGGGAGGGATGATTTATGACGGGCACGCTTCAAAGGCTGCGGGAGGCGGTAATGCCCCGCCTGCGCATGCTGGATGCATCGCGCGTGCCGGAGTTTGCGTTTGCGTTTCTGTTTGCAACATCCGGCCGCCTCGGTTTTGCGCCGCTCGGACCGGCAACTGTTGCAGGGGCATGGCTTGCAGGGCGCTCTCCCTTCCCGGCGCTTTTCGGCGTGCTTGTGGGCGCGCTTGTGGCGGGCAACTACAGCGCGCTTGCTGCTGCTGCACTTTATGTGGGCGCGGGACTGCTTGTTTCGGTTTGGAGAGGGCGGCTGCGCATGCCAGAAAAGTTTGCGTTGCTTGGGGCCGCCTTTTTAGTGTTGCTTCCGTTTTTCCATAGCAGCAGTGCGCAAGATTGTTTAATTGGCGTGGCGGAATTAGTTCTTTCCTGCTTTGCGGCAGCTGTATTTGCACGCGGGACTGCAGCGCTTCACGCATTTGTGGAAGGACGAAGCCTACGTAGCATAGATCAAGTCTCCCTGTTGCTTTTTGCGGCGCTTTGTGCGGCCGCATTGCCATGCTTGCAATTCATTTTGCCGGGGGGCGGCCCATTCGGGACAGAAATATCCTTTTATTTTGGCGCGGTATTTGCAGCGTTTGTAGCCCTTTGTGCTGTGCGGGCGCGGGGGGCTGAGGGCGTAGCTGCAGCAGTGCTGCTTGGTGCAGCCTGCATGTTGCGTGGCGCAGATATTGGACGCACGGGGGCACTTTCCCTCGCGGCCCTTTGCGCAGCGGCGTTTGTGCGCGCTGGCAAATGGGGCATTGCCGGCGGGTTTCTCGCTGCGTGGGCCGCAGCGGCTGCGGCATTTGCGCTGCCCGCTTCTGCACTTGTGGAAGCAGGGATGGGGGCGCTTTGTTTTGCGCTTCTGCCCAGGCGGTATCTGCAGCGCCTTGCAGCCTGCTCAGCTCGGCGTGCGCGCAGCGAGGCGGAACGCACGTTGGCTTTCACCCGTGCGCAGTTGCGCGGCACGGCGGATGTAATTCGCGCGGTATCAGAGATGTTTGCCCCAAGTGGAGATGAAAATGCAGCTTTTACGCACCGCCAGCTCCAAAGCGTAAGCGGCGTGATCGAACGCCTTGCAGAAGAAACGCAGGCGGGAAAACGCTGCCGATTGGAAGTGCGGGTGGGTGCAGCAGGCTGCCCGAAAGCAGGCAACGATGAAACGGGCGATTCCATAGGCATGCGGCGCATTGGCGGCGAATTGTTGCTGCTTTTAAGCGATGGTATGGGAACCGGTTCATGCGCACACAGGGAGAGCTCTGCAGCCGTTGCAATCTTTGGGGATCTGCTCTCCGTTGGTTTTGCGCCGGAGGAGGCGCAAGAATGCGTGAACCGGCTGCTGATGATTAAAGGCGAACGGGAAATGTATGCAACGTTGGACGCGCTTTTGATCGACCTTGCGGATGGGAGGGCGCGCTTTATCAAATATGGTGCACCGCCGGCTTACATCCTTAGAGGTGGCCGCGTGCACACGGTTTATGCCGAAGCATTGCCGATCGGCATCTTGCCGGAAGCGCAGGCCTCGGTGCATGAACTTGCGCTGCGCCGGGGAGATGCGGTAATCCTCATGACGGACGGGCTGTTCGATGCGCTTGGCACAGAGCTGTTTGCCGCCCTCATCGAGCGGGTTGGCGGAGCCAATACGGTAGACGATGCTGCATCTGCCCTCCTTGCTGCCGGCCAGGAGAAGAGTGGCGCAGACGACATGAGCGTGCTGGTTGCACGCGTGTGCTGACAGGCATTAAAAAAATTTGCGCCCATATCAAACTGTCTATTCAAAATTCCATCCGGGGCGTTTATAATGGAAAAAAGGGGAAAGCACCCTTCTGCCGGGAGGAGAGCTGTTTATGCAGAATGTTTGTATTTTTGCCGCTTCATCACCAAAGCTTGCACAGCAGTATTGCGATGCCGCATATGCTTTGGGCGAGGCGCTTGCGCAAAACGGGATTGGCCTTGTGTTTGGCGGCGGCCGCACGGGGCTTATGGGTGCGTGCGCGCGCGGCGTCTATGCAAAAGGCGGCAGAATAACGGGCGTGATCCCGGAAAAGTTGAACGTGCCGGGGATCGCTTTTGAACATTGCAATGAGCTGATTGTCACAGCGGATATGCATGCGCGCAAAGCCACCATGGAGCGTTTGAGCGATGCCTATATCGCCCTGCCTGGCGGAATCGGTACGCTGGAAGAGCTTCTGGAGGTGCTCACCCTCAATCAACTTGGTTATTTAAGAGCTCCCGTTGTGATTTTCAACCAAAATGGATATTACGATGCTTTGATTCGGCAGCTGAACACCTGTGTGGAACAGGAATTTGCAGACCAATCCTGCCTCTCGCTTTATGCTGTAGCGGATTCTCCAGAGGGAGCCGTACATGCCCTAACTACGTTCCAGCTTAAGGAACTTCCCAATAAAATAAAGGATGCGATTCGATATGACAGAGAAGCGTCAACTTAATATTATGGTGTGCGTAACTTCTCAACGTTCGTGCGATAAACTGATTGCGCGTGGAATTGAGCGGGCAGGCACGGGGAAGCAGCGGGCATTTCTGCATGTGGTGCACTGCGTGGAAACGGGGCGAAATTTCATGAATACACCCTATGAAGCCGATGCCATCGAGTATTTGTTTACCGCTGCGCAGTTGGCGGGAGCGGATCTTTCGCTTGTGCGCGCAGACAATGTGGACGATGCGCTTGTCGAATACGCCGAGGAACACAACGTGCACATTATCGTGCTGGGTGCCGGCGTGCCAAGCGGGCCGAATCGCGAACCCATCAACCTGCGGTTGCAGCGGCGGCTGCCCGGTGTAGAGTTTGATGTCGTGGATGCGGGTGGCTGAGCGCGAAAAAACGCGTTTTTTGAAAGAGATGTGAATCAGCCGCGCGGCTGACTATATGAGATGACAGCGTTTTAACGCCCGCTCTGTGGTAAACAGGGCGGGCGATGCTATTGGATGCTATTGAACGAAAAATACGTCCAAATCGTTCAAACAATGCACGGGAACAAAATGCCTCCTGCAAATAAATGTACCTCCAAATTTCAGCCAAGAGAACAGCCATCCTATCGGAAGAAGGATAAAGATTTTGAATGAAAGCAAAAAACAGCGCAAACGGGGAAAGCATAAAATAATGATTTGTGGATGCGGAGCTTTCCCGGGACATTTTTAAATGCGGTACGCCACGCTTAAGGCAGAGCGCGATTGCTGCGCAACGGCATGCATGAAATGGCCGAGCATATGCCATGCTATTTTTGAACTGGAAGGAGGCCCCGCAATGCTGATACTATTCGTTCGGGTCATCGTGCTGTATCTGCTCGTGTTTTTTGTGATCCGCCTTACGGGGAAACGGCAGATCAGCGAATTGCAGCCTTTTGACCTTGTGGTAACGCTGCTGATTGCAGACCTTGCATCGGAGCCCGCATCCAATACGGGCATACCGCTCATTTATGGCATCGTGCCTATCCTGGCGCTGTTCCTGTTGCAGCAGCTCATTTCGTTTCTTGCGCTTAAAAGCGAAGGAGTACGCAAACTGGTGTGCGGGCAGAGTGTAGTGCTGGTATCCCGTGGCGTGGTGCAAGAGATTGCACTACGTGGTTCGCGGTATACGCTATCTGACTTAATGGAACAGCTGCGCAGCAAAAACGTGTTTTCGCTTGCAAATGTGGAGTATGCAATTCTAGAAACCAATGGAGAGCTTTCCGTGCTCCTCAAAGGACCACAACAAACGCCGACTTATGAAGCACTCTGCATTCCATCGCCCAAGGCGCGCCCACCGTTTATGCTTGTGCAGGATGGCGAAATCCACCGCGAAGCGCTTTCACAGGCCGGCTACGACGAAACCTGGCTGCGCCGCCAGCTTGCGCGCGGCGGGATCCAGCGCATCGAAGATGTTTTTTTTGCATTTCTTTGCAGCGACGGCATGCTGCATGCGCAGCATAAGCACGAATCGGGCAGCAGGGTAGTGTTTGTAGATACGGAAAACGGCGGAAAGGGGGCGGCAGGATGAGCCCTTCTGCATTTACGCGCATCAATTTGATTGCATGCCTCATTGCATTTGCACTACTCGCATTTTTGTTCATTTACCCACGCATGCAGCTGACCGAGCTTTCTGAAACGCTTTGCACCGGGGCAGATGCGGTCATAGGCTGGATTGAGGCGGGGGATTGGGCGCAGGCGCGTGCCGGCATAGATGAAATAAACACCGCATTCCAAGTGGAGAAAGAACACTTGAAGCTATTCCTGGATCATGAGGATCTGGACGAATTGGACGCGACGCTTGTAGGGTGCCAAAGGCTTATTGAAGTGCAGGAGGATAAGCAGGTGCTCTTTGAGCTGGAGCATATCATCAATATTGCAACGTATTTAAAGGAAATTGAAGTGTTCACCATTTATAACCTGTTTTAAAACCGAATGGCGGAACAGGCCAAGGAATGAAAATGATGCTTTTGCTGCGAACAAGGAATGCTTTGTTCCTCCAAAAACGCACAAATCCCGGTGGCCTTCAGCGCAATTAAACCGCAAAAGGCACCGGGCTGCCCCCCGTTTTCGAGGTGGGATTGTGCTGCTTATCCTTATGGAATCTTGGCCGTGCATGCTGCAAGCACAAGGACGATGCCGTTAGAATGTGCCTCCGGGGCCATAAAGATAGAACGGTTCAATTTTCCTGCAGTATTCTGCAAGCGGCGCATCCAGGGAGGCGATGTAACGCTCGCAATCGAACTGTTCTGCAACAAGCGCATCGGAACCGAAAAGGTTGCTTTCAAACGCCGGGTTTATGAAAGCGAATTCGGGGTTTTGCGCGCGGATTACGGAAAGAATGCGGATTGCTGTTTCAAATGGGCGGAAAGTGGAACGGTCTATGACGTGGATCTGGATGCCATGGCAACATTCTCCACGGAATTTGGCACTGTGGGGCGTATAGCAGATTTCCCGGTAGAGACAGCCTTCATGCGGCAAGGCGCAGAGGGCTGTGCATGCATCCTGCGCGCGGAGCCAGGGCGCGCCGACCATCTCAAACGGTTTTGCAGTGCCACGGCCGTCGGAAAGGTTGGTGCCCTCCAGCAGGCAGGTGCCCGGATAAACGAGCGCGCAATCCACCGTGGGGATTGCGGGGGAAGGCGGAATGAAAGGAAGCTGTGTTTCATCGTAATACAGGCCACGCGTCACGCCGGCGCAGGGGATCACGGTAAGCGCACAGCCGATGGATTCTGTTTCGTTGATCATCTGTGCGAACTCCCCAATGGTTAGACCGGTGCGCGCAGCGGTGGGGTATTTCCCTACAAATGAGGAAAATTCGCGATTTAAGATATTCCCCTGCGGAATACAGCCGATCATCGGCGGCCGATCCAGCACCACAAACGGAACGCCTGCCGCAGCGCAGGCTTCCATTGCTTCCGTCATGGTGTATTGATAGGTATAATAGCGTGCGCCAACATCCTGTATATCAAAAAAGATGCAATCCAATTCTCCCATTTTCCGGTAAGCCTCGTTCCCGTTAGGGCCATAGGTGCTATAAACGGGCAGCCCGGTCGCGGCATCTATGGAATCCGGCACATCGCCGCCTGCATCGACGTCCCCGCGGACGCCATGCTCCGGGGAAAACAGCGCAACGAGTGTATAGCGTTCAGCCAATACGTCATAAGTGGGCCTTAGGCTGGGAAGTACGCCCGTATGGTTTGTGATGAGGCCGACACGCGATGCTTTAGATGCGATGCTTTTGGGAAGCGGCGTGTGCAGAAGGACTTCAGCGCCGGGGGATACGATGGCATTTTGCATGGGGACCTCCTTTAGCAAGAGAGAATGGGATAACGGCAATTCAGCTGCGTGTTACGCAAAAACCGGAACACTGAAGCCGGGCACGGAAAACAGTTGACCGCCTCAGATTTGGATTTTGCATAGCTTTCCTTCAATGCTCAATGACCTTGCTTGAAAAATGCGGCGCAAGCCTTTATAGAATTGCGCGTGAGCCGCTTGTGCTGGCGAGAATCGCCTAAGAGCACTTTAAGGTTAATTAGGGGGGAACTTTTGTATCGATATATCGCAAGGGCGCCCGCGCCGGGCGCCCTTGCAAACGATATTGTTTTTAATATAAGCCGTTGTAAGAAGCCGCTTGCATAATTGCTGTGATGGTACCGGCCAGAAGGATTACAAGAAGGATGGTAAGCACGATCCCGATCAGCATCCAGATAAGCTTTGCCTTTGCCCACGCTTTGCGATTGAGGTTGGAACCATCGCCAAAAGCCCACACAAAGCACATGATGAGGCCAACGAGCGGGATGATCAGAATGAGATCCATCAAAAAGAATTGGCCCGTCGTGAGAGGCTCGGCATTTGCCTGGTTTACTGGAGTGGGCACGACTGGCGGGGCAGCCTGGTAATTCGGTTGCTGATAAGCCTGCTGCTCCTGCCCTGCATTATTAGCATCTAAGCGGGTACCGCAAGTGATGCAAAATTTAGTAGAATCGGAATTATTTGTGCCGCAATTTGGACAAATCATAGAAAAATCCCCCTTGATATTATAATTCCATTTACATCTTACATCATACCATAAAGGCAATCCAAATGAAAGAAAAATTTCATTCTTGCCCAACGGAAAGCGGGAAGTTTTAAGTGGTGTGCACCCCATGGAAGCAGGGAAGAAAACGGGGATGCTGCAGCAGCGCAAAGAAGGCCGGGCATGCGGCAGAGAACAAGCAGGCTTGACGAACTTATATCGCAGTGCTATACTCAAATAAAAATATCGCAGTGCGATATATCGCACTGAGGAGGTGCTGTTATGAATGGCCACATCAGAAAAGTCTATGTGCCGATGACGGAGACCGGGTTTTATATTTTGCTGTGCCTGCGGGAAGAGGCCCATGGCTACAGCATCGTGCAAAAAGTGGAGGCGCTAACGCACGGGGAGATCCGGATCAGCCCTGGCACGATGTATGGAAGCCTGTCAAAAATGGAAAAGGATGGGTTGATCCGATTTGTGCGGGAAGAAAACAAGCGGAGGATTTACTGCATCACGGAGCTTGGAACGCAGGTACTGGAACTGGAAATGAAGCGGATTGAGCGGCTATACCAAACGATGATGGAGGTGCGTTAACGTGAAAAACACAAAAACAAGGTTTCAATATTTCAGCATTTTGCAATGGAAGGAAGAACAGGAATACCTTAGAGCGCAGCATAAGCAAGGATGGAAATTGGTGCGGGTCGACTTGATTGGACGGTATCTGTTTGAAAAATGTGAACCGGAGGATGTGGTCTATCAGCTGGATTACAACCCGGAAGGCGATGGGCATAAGGCCGCTTATGTGCAGATGTTTGAGGATTGCGGATGGGAGTATTTGCAGGACTATGTAGGATATAGCTACTTTAGGAAACCGGTTTCGCAGATGAAGGGGGAAGAAGAGATCTTTTGCGATGATGCTTCGCGCGCCGATATGATGAAGCGCGTATTTAAGGGGAAGATGATCCCGCTCGCCTGCATTTTGCTTTTAGTTATCTTGCCGAATATTTATATGCAAAGCCGGATCAATACCGTTTCGAGCCATATTCTTCTGGGCGTATTGATTGCATTGCTTGCAATATATGCGGTTCTGTTTGCATCCTTTGGAATCCGGCTCTGGAAATATATGAAATCGCTGCATCAATAGCTTGGAAGAATGTGCGGGCGATGCACAAAAATGCCCTGTGGCGGCGGCTTTTCGCTTGCGTAGCCTATGCGCGTGAGCCGGAGAAAAATGGAACGCTGCCGCAAGGGGGCGCGCGGGTGTAGACATACGCACGGGGAATAGACTATAATAAAACCACGGAATTCGAAATTTTGATGTATCATCCCGGCGGGCGGCGTGCCCCAACGATTGAGGAAAGGGTAGCATTGCGATGAAAAGAAAATGGGAGCATGCGTGGCGGCTTTTTGCAGCCTGCCTTTTGGTGGCAGCGCTTTTGTTCCTTCCGGCAACCGGCCTTGCGGACGCCGGTGGCTTCGCAGGCGATTCCGACTACGGCGGAGGCGGCAGCAGCTGGAGCGGCGGCAGCGATTGGGGCAGCAGCGGCTGGGATTCTGATTATGGCAGCGGCGGAATTGTCATAGGCGGTGGCAGCGGCAGCCTAACTTGGGCAATCATCCTTATTGTGGTGCTGATCCTGGTTTTCCGCGTCAAATCCGCTGGAAAGGGCAGGTCGGGAAGCAGCAGGCGGCCCGTGCATCCGGGCGCTGCGCGCACAAGGCTGCCCATGACGGTTGCTGAGCTGAAGCAGCGCGATCCAAACTTCTCCGAAGAGGCGATGAAGGAAAAGATCGGCAATCTTTACATTCGCATGCAGGCATGCTGGCAGAACAAGGAGTGGGAAGAAATGCGCTCCTGCATGACGGATGCGCTCTTCAACCAGATGAACAACCAGCTTGCAGCACTCGTGCGCAACAAGCAGACGAATTACATCGAGCGCATTGCTGTGCTTGGCGTGGATCTTACGGGCTTTGGCCAGGATGAGAAAAACGATATTCTTACGGCCATAATCCGTGCGCGGATTGTGGATTATACGATTTCGGATGAAACGGGAGCGCTTGTAAGCGGGAGCAAAACGGCCGAAAAGTTCCTCACCTATGAATGGACGCTTGTGCGTGCAAAGGGCATGCAGAGCGTGAAGGCCGATTCCAATGAAACAGCGCATTGCCCGAATTGCGGCGCACCGCTCGATTTGAACCATACGGCCAAATGCGAATACTGCGGGTCCATCATCACGGCGGCGGAATACGATTGGGTTATTTCGGCCATCAAAGGCATCGCCCAGCGCACGGCGTAATTGGGTGAAAGCAAAATGTTATCCAGCGCCCCGGCAGGAACTTCTGCTGCGGGCGTTGGTGCTGATAAAAATCATATGGGGGAATTAAAGAAAAAACTATGAAACTAGGAAAACGAATCGTAAGCATGCTTCTTGTGCTGGTGTTCATCCTCTCTCTCGCAGGCATTTCGCTTGCGAAAGAGGAGGGCGAACCGGTTGAAGGAAATCTCATTAAAATCGGAACGCTTGCAGATTTTGAAAAAGGTACCTTGACGGGCCTGGAAGCCACCGCTTCTGATGCGAGCGATGGCGCGCTGCGCCTTGCTGCCGGCGGCACGGAAGGGGAATATGTTTCCCAGGTGTTTGCCGTAGAGCCGTTTGAATACCTGGTTGCATCCTGGAACGCGCAGGTGCCTGCGGGAACAAGCGTGGAAATCATGGCGCGTGCTTACGTGGACATGAAGGATGCCTGGACGGAATGGCTTTCCTGGGGTCAGTGGACGCGCGACATTGCAAAGCGCAAGAGCGCCAACACGGATACGGAGCTTGCCGGTGTGAATACCGACGTGTTCACCGTGTATGGCTCGGATGGAGAGACCGCAAGCCTCGTGCAGCTCAAGGCTGTGCTGCGCACGGATGATCCCGCCGTGACCCCCGTGCTCGAGCAGGTAGCCGCTACCTATAGGAACACTTTGGACGGGCAGGCAATTCAGCCAACCTTGACCTATTCCCTCTATGAGGGTGAACTGCCGGAAAAGGTGGAGCCTAACTGCCCTGCCATTTCGCAGATGGTGCGTGAACCTTCCATCGCGGAAGTGATGTGCAGCGCAACTACAATCTGCACCATCTTGAATGCGCACGGCGAAGACCTGCTGCCTGAGCAGGTTGCCTTGCTGTGCTATGACTCCGAATATGAAGGGTTTGGTAACTGGGCATACAGCGTCGCCACTGCGGGGATGTTTGGCTATGATGCTTATGTGCAGTATGCGGACTTCGACGTGCTGCGCAATGAACTGGCCAATGGGAACCCCGTTGGCATCAGCGTGCGCTACTCCGCCAGCCAGAACGGCAGCTACCCCTATCTTGAAAACGGCGCGGCCAACAATACGGCGGGCCACCTCATTACCATCACCGGCTATGAAACGGTGGACGGCGTAGAGTATTTCTATTCAAGCGATGCAGCTGCGGGGTCGGATGCAAGCTGCCTGCGCCGCTATCGTGCGGATCAGCTGGATGAAGCTTGGAGCGGGCGCGTTGCCTATATCGTGCATGAAAAGCAGGATCCGTCCGTGAACCCCATCGAAACCGTAGAAGCCAGCCTTGTTCCCGTGGAAGGCGAGGAAAACGTGTATAAGCTCGACACGGATGCCATCAACCTTAACGCGGCGTTCCGCACCAACAGCCTTAAAACTGCGGGCGCGGGTATTGCCTGCGTAACCATCGATGCCCAGGATGCGGTTCCGGATGCGGAGAAGCTTCCCGTGGTGCTCAAGGCAAACCGCGTGTTCAAATACACCATCAATCCCGATAAGGATGGCGGCATCAACTTCAGCCCCAACCGTTTGATGGGCGCTGCGGAACCCGGTGAAACCTGGACGTTCCGCCTTTATGTGATGACCAACGACGGCAAGTACGTTGAAACCACGCTGGATGTGACCAAGCCCGCTGAAGAGGCTACACCTGCGCCTGCAGAAACGGAAGCGCCTGCAGAAACGCCTGCGGGGTCGCCCGAGGCAACGGAAGAGCCTGCAGCGCCGGCTACGACTGAGGGTAGCGGAAGCGGAAGCGTCGTGGTGATTGTGATCGTGGCAATTGTCGTACTTCTAGCTGCGGCATATCTGATTTTCCGTAAAAAGAAGAACAGCTAAACCGCTGTAAAACCGGCCGCCCGGCATGAAACGGGCGGCTATTTTTATGTGCTTCTCTTTGCTTTTTGGCGTTTGTGCGATATAATAGGAAACTGGTTATGAATGGTTTGCGGGCGCATGCCCGCATGGAAATAGGAGGCCTCGATGATCGAGATCGACAATGTATCCTATCGCTATGAGGACGCGAAACGCGCTGCACTTTCCGATGTAACGCTCAATATCCCCAAAGGGGAGTTCCTTGCGATTGTAGGGCATAACGGCAGCGGGAAATCCACGCTCGCCAAACATTTAAATGCACTGCTTTTGCCAACGGAAGGCGCGGTTCGTGTTGCGGGGATGGATACGAAAAATGAGGAAAATACGCTGAGCATCCGCCAGAAAGTCGGCATAGTGTTCCAGAATCCCGACAATCAGCTCGTGACGACTGTCGTGGAAGAGGACGTGGCGTTTGGGCCGGAAAACCTTGGCGTGCCGGGCCCGGAGATCCGCAAACGGGTGGATACGGCGCTCGCCGCAGTGGGCATGGAGCAATATGCCACGCGTGCACCGCATATGCTTTCCGGCGGGCAGAAGCAGCGCATTGCCATAGCGGGGATGCTGGCGATGCAGCCGGAGGTGCTGGTGCTCGATGAAGCAACGGCCATGCTGGATCCCCGCGGCCGGCGCGAGATCCTCTCTATCGTTTCGAGGTTGCACCGGGAAAAGGGCATCACCGTTGTGATGATCACGCAATATATGGAAGAAGCGACCATAGCGGACCGCGTTGCCGTGATGGCGGACGGCAAGCTGCTCCTGGAGGGCCCGCCGCGGGAGGTATTTAGGCAAACCGCGTTGCTGCGGCAGCACAGGCTGGACATCCCTGCGATGACGGAACTGAAAGAGCGGCTCAATGCGCACGGCGCGGGGCTACCGGAAGATATTTTGACCGTGGAGGATATGGCGGAGGCAATATGCCAATCGTTGTTGAAAAATTGAATCATGCCTATATGGAGGGCAGCGGGCTTGCGCACGATGCGCTCAAGGATATTACCTTGACTGTAAAGGATGGCGAATTCCTGGGGCTCATCGGCCACACAGGCAGCGGGAAATCCACGTTTGTGCAGCATTTGAACGGCCTTTTGCAGCCGAGCTCCGGCAAGGTCGTGGTGGATGGCTTTGACATGGCCGATAAAAAGCAGCGCATGCAGGGCAGGCGGCTTGTGGGCATGGTGTTCCAATATCCGGAGTACCAGCTGTTTGAAGAAACCGTGGCAAAGGATATTGCCTTTGGCGTTAAAAACATGGGCGTTTCCGAAGCGGAGGCCATGGAGCGGGCGGATGAAGCGATGGCGCTTGTGGGCCTTGCGCCCGAGCGCTTCCGCGATAAATCCCCGTTTGAGCTTTCCGGCGGTGAAAAGCGCCGCGCAGCCTTAGCGGGCATTATCGTGATGCGGCCCAAATATCTTGTGCTGGATGAACCCATGGCCGGCCTTGACCCGCTTGGCCGGCGCGATATCCTCGATACCATCGACAATTTGCGCGCAACGCTTGGCTGCGCCGTTGTGATGGTATCCCATTCGATGGACGACATGGCGGATCGCGCGGAGCGCGTGGCGGTGCTTTCCAACGGCTCTTTGCTGCGCATCGGCACCACTGCAGAAATCTTTGGCGATGCGGAATTCTTGATCGAAAGCGGGCTGGACGTGCCGCAGGTCTCCCGCCTTGCGATCACCCTGCGCGCGCGCGGCATCGCGCTGCCAGAAACCATTTATACAATGGATGAAATGGAGCTTGCATTGCTGAAACTCCTTGGGAAGGAGGCGCGCGCCTAATGCGGGATATTACGCTTGGTCAATATTTCCCGGGGAATTCCCCCATCCATCGCCTCGATCCGCGCACAAAGCTCCTTGGTATGTTCGGATACATCGTTGTGATCTTCCTCGTGAAGAAGATTACGGTGTTCCTGCTTCCGGCCGCTTTTGTTGCGCTCGTAACGTGCCTTTCCCATGTGCCGCTCTCCTATTTGGTGCGATCGCTCAAGCCCATCCGCTTCCTGTTGGTGCTGATGTTTCTCATCAACCTGTTTATGACGAAGACAGGGGACCTCATCTGGGAATGGCAGTTTATTCGCATCACCACAGGGGGCGTTTATCAAGCGGTGTATATTACGCTGCGCTTGGTGCTGCTGCTTGCAGGCACGTCCCTCATGACCCTTACCACAACGCCCATCGCGCTTACGGATGCGCTTGAAAAGCTCCTTTCGCCGTTCGGGCGGCTTGGGTTCCCTGCGCATGAGCTTGCGATGATGATGACCATCGCGCTGCGGTTTATCCCAACGCTGATCGAAGAAGCGGATAAGATCATCAAAGCGCAGATGGCGCGCGGCGCGGACTTTGAATCCGGCAACCTGTTCCGCCGCGCTAAAAACATGATCCCCGTGCTGGTGCCGCTATTTATTAGCGCCTTCCGCAGGGCGGACGAGCTCGCAATGGCCATGGAAAGCCGCTGCTACCATGGCGGGAAAGGCCGCACGCGCATGCATGTGCTTTGCTTTGCAAAGCGTGATACGGTGGCGCTTCTGGCATTTGTTGCATTAACGGGCATGATTGTATTGGTGCAGGCATTATGGGTTTGAGCAACCGTACAAAACTGATCCTCCTCGGCGTTGCGGTGCTGCTGCTGGTGATCGCAGGCGTCTGGAGCGTGCAGCTCGCTGAGAGTGACGTGCTTGCGCATTTGGCAGAAGAACTCAACGCTTTTGGCTATACGCTCGAAGGGGAGGACATTTATGTGCTGGGCGAATCGCGCGGCACCTCCATTGCCGAGGTGCTCGAGGGTACGGATTTGACGGAGGCGATCGCAGCAAGCCGCGCAGCCGGATTCCCTTCGGATGTGGAAGCCGTCGGGGACATTGTCGCCATGCTGGCCAAAACGGAAGATGGCGTTGTTACGCTGTATTTGCGGGATGAAGCCATCGAGCTTTGCTTTATCCAGACGGACGAGGGCGAAGTGCTGCCCATGGGGGGAGCATGAAGCGCATCCGCTTGGTGATTCAGTATGATGGAACGGCCTATGTGGGCTGGCAGACGCAGCCCAATGGGCTTGCGGTGCAGGAACGGATCGAGCGCGAACTGAAAAAGCTCACCGGCGCACCAACTGTGCTCCATGCTTCCGGGCGGACCGACAGCGGCGTGCATGCGCTTGCACAGGTTGCGCATTTTGATACCGCATCGCGCATCCCGCCGGATAAGTTTGCCTATGCCTTGAACGCGGGCCTTCCAGCGGATATAAGAATCCTCTTCAGCGGTGAAGCGGAAGAAGGGTTTCACGCCCGGTTTGACGTTGTTAAAAAGCATTACCGATACAGCGTGCAGCATAGCCCTCACGCAAATGCCTTTACGCGCACCACGGCGCTGCATGTGCATACGGCGCTCGATATGGATGCAATGAACGTTGCTGCTGGATTCTTGCTGGGCACGCACGATTTTTCCGCATTTCACGCGGCCGGCAGGCCGGTGGAGAGCGCGGTGCGGACGATCTACCGTTCCGAATGGACAAAGGAAGGCTGTTTGCTGCATTATGACGTAGCAGGAAGCGGCTTTTTGTACAACATGGTGCGCATATTGGTTGGCACAATGCTGGAGATTGGGCAGGGCAGGCGCGCGGTGGAGTCCATCCCGTGCGCGCTTGCAAGCGGGGACAGGCGGGATGCCGGGCCCACTGCGCCCGCGCATGGGCTGATGTTGCGCAGGGTAGAGTACAGCGATTTTGATACGGAGGATTATCTATGCTGAAGATTCTTGTGACCCCGCCGGTTACGGCGGAGCATAAACGGTTGCTGGAAGCAGCCGGCGGCCCGGATGCGGAGTGGATCTACCGGGATGCCGGAGCGGTTGATGCAGCGCTCATGCAGGAGGTGGATATCCTTTTTGGCAATGTTGCGCCTGCGCTCGTGGCGGGAGCAAAAAAGCTCCGGCTGCTTCAACTTTTCAGCGCGGGTACGGACGGCTATATCCCCGTTCTGCCGGCAGGTTGCGCGCTTACCAACACGTCCGGCGCATTTGGCCTTGCCATCAGCGAACATATGCTTGGCATGCTGTTAATGCTGCAAAAGCGCCTGCATCAGTATCGGGACAATCAGCATGCATGCGTGTGGAAGGATATGGGAAACGTCACTTCCATCGAAGGCGCAACCATCGTAACGCTTGGCCTTGGCGACATTGGCGGCGAGTTCGCCCGCAAGGTGAAGCTGCTTGGCGCATATACCATCGGCGTGCGCCGCAGGGATACCAATAAGCCCCCGTACCTTGATGAGCTCTGCTTGACAGAGGAGCTGGATCGCGTGCTTCCGCGTGCGGATGTGCTGGCCATGGCGTTGCCGGGCATGCCGGAAACGCGGCATATCCTGGATGCGCGGCGCATTGGGCTGCTCAAGGATGGCGCGATTGTGCTCAACGTCGGCCGCGGGAGCGCAATCGATCTCGACGCGCTTGCAGATGCCATTGCACTGCGCGGCATCCGTGCCGGGCTGGATGTGACCGATCCGGAGCCCTTGCCGCCGGAGCATAGGCTGTGGAAGCTGGAGAACGCGCTCATCACGCCCCATGTATCCGGGTATTTCCACCTGCCGGAAACGCTCAACCGCATGGTACGCATCGCAGCGGAAAACATAGCGCGCCTGCGCGAGGGAAAACCCTATTTGAATGCGGTGGATCTCTCTACCGGCTACCGGGCGGATAAATACGCAAAGTAAGCAGCCGCGTGTTTGCATGGGGAACTTTTGAAGGGGTTCCCCTTTGTGCATTCGGTTTTATAAAGGAGGAAACATGGAGCGCTATCTCTTGATTGCATGCCTTATTGTAAGTGCGGCTGCCGCGGTCTTTTCAGCCCTTGCATGGTTGCGCGCATCGCGCGAACGCGGGGATGAAGAAGGGCTGCGTGCGGAGCTTGCACGGCAAACCGCCATGCAGGAGGAACGGGAACGTGCGCTGCGCAGGGAGCTGAGTGAGGTTACACAGCGTACAGTGGGCAGCATGGGGGAAATGCTGCTGCAAAACCAGCAGCGCATGGCCGCTTCCCTAGAGCGCAACCTTGCCGCGCGGCAGGAAAGCTTGAACAAGAGCGTGCAGGACATGCATAAGACGCTTGAAACGCGCTTTGGCACGTTTGCAACGGAAAACGAGCAAAAGCTTGAAAACATCCGCAATATGGTTGAAACGCGTTTGGGAGCGATGCAGGCGGATAACAACAAAAAGCTCGATGAAATGCGCGGCATTGTGGATGAAAAGCTGCAAAAGACGCTTGAGGAACGCATGACGCAGTCCTTTAGGCTGGTAAACGAGCGTTTGGAGCAGGTTTATAAGGGCTTGGGAGAGATGCAAACGCTTGCTGCAGGCGTGGGAGATCTTTCGCGCGTGCTTTCCAATGTGAAAACCCGTGGTATCCTTGGCGAAATTCAGCTGGGGGCGATCCTTGAGGAGATCATGGCGCCGGAGCAGTATCTGCGTAATGTGGTAACGGTGAAGGATAGCCGCAATCCCGTGGAATATGCGATCAAGATGCCCGCAGAAGATGGCGGCAGCGTGCTCTTGCCAATCGATTCCAAATTCCCGATGGATGCATATGCCACCCTGTGCGATGCCTACGAAAGCGGGAACCCGGAGGCAGTGCGCGCAGCGCAGGCGGAGCTGCGCAACCGCGTGCGCGGATTTGCGCGGGAGATACGCGATAAATACATTGCCCCGCCGGAAACTACGGAGTTTGCGGTGATGTTCCTGCCCACGGAAGGGCTTTATGCAGAGGTGGTAAAGCTGGGCATGATCGAGGCACTCCAGCGGGATTTTCGCGTCAACATTGCTGGGCCGAGCACCATGGCAGCGCTGCTGAACAGCTTGCAAATGGGATTCCGCAGCGTGGCAATCCAAAAGCGCAGCGGAGAAGTATGGAAGGTGCTTGGTGCGGTAAAAACGGAATTTGAAAAGTTCAACGATGTGTTGTTGAAAACGCAGGAAAAGCTCACCCGTGCGCATGATGACTTGGATAAGCTCATCGGCGTGCGCACGCGCGGCATCCGCAGAAGCCTAAGGGAAGTGACCGCGTTGCCGCAGCAGGATGCTGCCGCGCTTTTGCCGGGGCTTGAAGCGGAGGATGCGCCGGAGGATTTCCCGGAGGGAGATTCGGGCGATTGACAATTCCTGGGATTCGGGGCACAATGAAAAGGGAAGAGCTGGGTGCTATAAAAGGCGTGCAAAGTGCGCTTTTCTGTGGCGCTTTCTTGAAATGAACGATTCAATGCGAAACGAAATATAAAAAGGAGGAATCACTATGCCAGTCCCAACCCCGCACATTAACGCAAAGCTTGGCGATTTTGCCGAAACTGTCCTTATGCCGGGCGATCCCCTTCGCTCGAAATTCATTGCTGAAACCTTCCTCACGGATCCTGTGCTCGTGAACAACGTGCGCGGTGTGCAGGGGTATACCGGGCTTTACAAGGGCAAGCGCGTATCCGTGATGGCAAGCGGAATGGGCATGCCGTCTATGGGCATCTATTCCTATGAACTGTTTAACTTTTATGATGTCAAAAACATCATCCGTATCGGCTCTGCCGGCGCAGTCAGCCCAGATCTTCCCCTGCGCAGCATCGTAATCGGCATGAGCGCGAGCTTTGTTTCATCCTTCCAAAGCCAGTATAATTTGCCGGGCATCTATGCCCCCACTGCGAGCTATGCGCTGTTGAAGAAAGCAGCGGATGCAGCGGAGCGGTTGGGGCTTCCGGTAACGATCGGCAACATCCTTTCAAGCGACCTGTTTTATGGCGATGGGGATAGCTCGCTGGTGTGGCAGAAGATGGGGGTGCTTGCTGTTGAAATGGAATCTGCAGCACTTTACATGAATGCGGCGCGTGCGGGTAAAAATGCTCTTTGCATCTGCACCATATCCGATAGCCTGGTTACGGGTGAAGCAACAACCGCCGAAGAGCGGCAAACCAGCTTCACGCAGATGATGGAGCTTGCGCTTGAAACAGCATAAAGACTAAACTCCGAGGGCTTTATGCATCAGTCGCGCTATTCTACGGGTAAGTGTGAGCACTTGAGAGGCATGCGCAGGTCTGCACGTGTAATCTATCAGCGCATTGAAGATTAACCTCAAGCGCATAGCATAACAACACATGCAAGAAAGCGGAGGCAAAGATTTCCGCTTTCTTTTTACATTTAATAGGCTCTTTATATTTTCAATATTTCTCAATTTGACACCCTGTTTCTGATCCCTTTTACGTTTTTCTACTACATGCGCATTACATACAACCTTTCATGATTTCCCTAAAATTAAGGATTAACGCTTGAAAGGGAAACAAAACAATGAAGAAGATTCTGACTCTTGCAGTCGCGCTCGTCATGGTTTTCGCGCTTGCAGCCCCCGCGCTGGCAGCTGGCTGGGATAAACCCACCTCTACGCCGACGTTCGAAGACCTGTATCTCAATCTCACTCCCCTCTCTGTGGAAGAGTCCACTATCGTATGGTATGGCGGCACTTATAACAAGCTGGATAAAACTTATCCCGTTGTTGCCGGCATGAAGGTTCATGCTTATGTTGAAATCCAGATCCCGGATGACGATGATCTGAGCGCTGACATCGTGGATCGGATTGAAGCAGGCCAGGGTACACTCAAGATTTCTGTTGATAACCTGGAATCTGTAAAGATGAAGATGAAGGGCGGCACTCAAAAGAACTGGACAGTGAAGGATGATGGCATCTATAAGGTTACTAAGAAAGATTTTGATGAAACCATTTACTTCGAAATCTGGGGCAATGTTATAGAGTCCGATAAAGATGCCACGATCACTGCGACCCTCGGCGTCTACAATCAGTGGAAGAATGATAGTACGTTTGATTTCTTCAGTGGAGACGACAAATACACCATTTGGAAAGATATCGCGGACGCTGACTATATTGTAACTTCGGCTGATGATACGTCCAGCGGCCTTCGTTTCTACACCAAGAGCAGCGGTCAAGTTGAGAACATTACCGTTGTGCTTGACGGAGCGGTTTATACCATCCAGGATTACATGGGCGGCGATCCGTCCTTTGTTCCGGCAGGCGGTACCCGGCCGATCACTGGCGATGATCTTCGCGATGTGAAGGCTGTTCTGGATGACATCTGCGGCGCCATGGGCTTCGACTATGCCGGAGATTCCTACATTACAGATGATCTCATTGAGGACAACCTCGGCACGATCGTAGAAGGCACCGCCAGCCTGGTATACCCCAGCGGTTATGTTCAACCCATCAACCCCACGGATCCTGGCGTCAACCCGCCGCAGACCGGTGACAACGCTTCCGTCGTTGGCTTCGTGATGATCGCTGTTGCGCTCGTCGCTGCTGCCGCCGTTACCGTTAAGAAGGTTCGCGCGTAATTAACCCACCCTCTGTTGGGTTTCCGCAGCACAATCAAAGCCGCCCTTAGGGGCGGCTTTTTTAATCTGTTATAATGAGCTAATAATATAATGGTTTTTATGCCTGCGTATCATCATATAGGCTTTCTTAAAATGGAGGTGCTTCAGTTTTCTAAAGTTCATCGGCTGCCTCTAAATGGAGCGCCTGGGTTGCAATGTATAAGAAAGGTTCCCTTTTATAGATTTTCTAATGTTTAAGTTTGAGCTTTAACGTTAGTTCCCTCTGGAAAACTTTTATGCTTGCTCATTCGGGATAAGCAAATACACCATATGATTTTATAGCACATGACTATCGCTGCCGGATGCCGGCTATTGCACTTTGGAGCTTCTCGAGAAATTAGAAATAGCATGGCCACTTTTTAACCTGCATTCCTTCGGTCCATGCAAAAAGCCGCCCCTAAGGGCGGCTTTTACTGTGCTGTGGAAACCCAACAGAGGGTGGGTTAATTACGCACGGACCTTCTTAACGGTAACGGCGGCAGCAGCGACGAGCGCAACAGCGATCATCACGAAGCCAGCGATGGAGGCGCTGTCACCGGTCTGCGGCGGGTTGACGCCGGGATCGCTCGTCACGATCTCCTGAACATAACCGCTGGGGTAAACCAGGCTTGCGCTGCCTTCTACGATGGTGCCGAGGTTCTTCTCAATGAGAGTCTTGTTCATGTAAGCGCGGCCAGCATATTCAAAGCCCATAGCACTGCAGATCTGATTCATCATGTTCTGAACCTTAGTAAGCTCATCGCCAGTTGCAGTGGTGCCATCTTGTTTGAGGAAACGTACTTCGCCAAAGCTATCGATTACAGTGTAAGCAACGCCGTCGAGCAAAACGCGGGCGGATTCCAACTGATCGTCGGAGTTGGCCTGGAAGACCATACCGGTGTCGGTATTGTTGTTGAGCGCAACAGTATAGGTTTTCCCGTCAGCGACGATAACATATTCCTTGCCGTCCTTAGCATAGAAACGGAACTGGTTGTTATCGTCAAACTCGTTGTAAACGCCAAGGGTCGCAGTGATCTTTGCATCCTTGTCAGATTTTTCAGCGGAACCCCAGATTTCAACAGTGATGGTCGTGCCAAGGTCCGCCCCATTGATAGGATAGGTCTTGCTGCTGCTGATGGGATCCTTTTTAATAACCAGGCCGTCTTTGTTGCGGACATTGAGGGTTGCACCGGTCAAGTTGGAGATGCTGATGGTGATTTCACCTTGGCCAGCTTGGATACGAGTGCGAACATCTTCGCTCAGATCGCCAGCTGCAGGAATTTTGATTTCAGCATAAGCATGCACCTTCATGCCGGCAACAACGGGATAGGTCTTATCCAGTTTGTTGTAGGTGCTGCCATTCCAGACGGAGGAAGACTCCTCAACAGAGAGAGCAGTAAGGTTCAGAGAGAGGTTTTCGAACTCGTCGGGAGTAACCGGATTATCCCAGCCAGCTGCCAGCGCGGGGGCTGCAAGCGCGAAAACCATGACGAGCGCGACTGCAAGAGTCAGAATCTTCTTCATTGTTTTGTTTCCCTTTCAAAATTTTTTTTGCAAGTGAGCCGGGAGCGTTTCCCCGGCAGTGAATTTGTTTGCCCTGTTGGGTACTTTCCCGATTGCACGATCTCATTCTAGCATGCTTTCCATCATACGTCAAGCCTTTTTGTTACGGTTTTGTAATATTTCGGGCTATTTTTTTCGAACTCCGTAATATTTGCTTCGGATTTAGACATAGTTTCACCACAATAGCGCAATTCTTCCTTTATATAATAGCGGCTATTGCTGTTATTGTAAAGCGAATGCCCCGCTTACTTTTCCGAATAATACAACGTAATCCCGCCGTTTTGCCATGCGCGTATCCACTACATACACGATTACATACAGGTATTACATACAAATCATATTAGGTCAGTAATGCGCTTTAAACTTTCATAATCCGGCGATTGGTAGTATTTCGTCATAAAAGCGTTAGCATGCCCCATCAAAGCGGCTTTATCTGTATCGGAGCCTGGAACGTTTTTCATCAGATTGGAAAATGTATGGCGGCAGGAATAAGGCGTCCTCCCTTGGATGCCAAGCCTCTCCATCAGCGGGCGGAATATGTCATTGCGAAACACAGCTTCTGTCATCATCTCCCCGGTTTCCAAGCGTGGAAAAAGATAAGGCGACGCATTTTTTGCGCGTTGCTTAATAATTGGCATGATTTTCGGAGAAATGGTGACTGTGCGATTCTTACCAGCTTTGGTTTTAATGCCGCCGCAGAGGCAGCCGTTTACTGGATCGAAATCCTCTTTCGTTAAAGATAGGAAAGCGCTTGGCCGAAAGCCCGTATAGCACATACAGTAAACGTAATCGGCATAGGTTTCACGTCCGATTGCATCGCGGATTATTTCCAGTTCTTCCATAGTTATGGGAGGCCGTGTTCCTTTTTCTCCGCTGCCACACCATATGTACTGCGCGTAATTGTGTTCCACGATCCTTAGGGTAGCGGCATATTTGTAAAGCGCCATCCCAAGCGACTTAATGTTTTCCTTAGTGCGCCGCCCACGCGGGCAAGCGTCTACGCAATCCTGCCAATCATCGGTTGTAAGGTTTATAAAAGGAAGAATGTGAAGCCTTTCCAACCAGCGGAATGCAGCGCAGTATCCTTGCATTGTGGTCTTTGCAATGCGCGGAGCGTAATATGTTTCCCATCGTTCAAAGAGTTCTTTAAGCGTGATGCTTAGCGCAGCGCTATTAGGCGCAGGCTTAAGCTTAGGAATGTAGTCTAGCGCTTCTTTTTTTGTTGTAAAACCTCCTTTTGAAAGTGTAATGCGTTCCCCTGCGACAAATTTTGTGAAAATTGCCGTATAAGTCTTTCCCCGTTTTACCACTGTGCCTTGGCCGTTTCCGCGGCGCTTTGGTTTCCGCGCACCGACTGACTGCTTTGCACCGCAGGCAAAACAAAATGCAGCTCCTTCCGGTAATTCGATGCTGCATTTTCTGCAATTCATGGAAAATCCCCCCGTTTCATGTACATTTCGAGATGCAGCAGGTCCTCCTTCCAATCCCGTGTTTCAATGATAACATAATCCAAAAAACATGCGCATCGTAAAAGCGGATAAGCAGGGAGGTGCCAAAGCGATAGCCAGGACCGGTTTTGCAGGATGTATTACACGGCTATTACATACAAATCCTAAGGAAACCGCACAAAGCCGCCATTTTCCCTTGAAAGGGAAACAAAACAATGAAGAAGATTTTGACTCTTGCAGTCGCTCTCGTCATGGTCTTCGCGCTTGCGGCTCCCGCATTCGCGGCTGGCTGGGATAAGCCGGTTGTGACCCCCGAGTTCGAAGATCTCTATCTGAACATCACCGCCCTCTCCGTGGAAGAATCCACTACTGTATGGAACGGCGGCACCTTCAACAAGCTGGATAAGACCTACCCCGTCGTTGCCGGCATGAAAGTTCACGCTTATGCGGAAATCCAGATTCCTAAGGAGGGTGACTTGAGCAAAGACATCGTAGACCGGATTAAAGCAGGCCAGGGTACACTCAAGATTTCTGTTGATAACCTGGAATCTGTAAAGATGACGATGAACGGCGGCACTAAAGAGAACTGGACGAACTGGACAGTGAAGAATGATGGCACCTATAAGGTTGATAAGACTGATTTTGGCGAGACCATCTATGTAGAAATCTGGGGCGAAACCAAGGCTTCCGATAAGGATGCAAAGATCACTGCGACCCTCGGCGTTTACAACGACTGGAAAACAAAGAAGGTTAATGGTGAAAAGCGTGAGTACTTTGATTTCTTTAGTGGCAACGACAAATACACCATTTGGAAAGATACCGCGGGCGCTGACTATGTTGTAACTTCGGCTGATGATACGTCCAGCGGCCTTCGTTTCTACACCAAGAGCAGCGGCCAAGTTGAGAACATTACCGCTGTGTTTAACGGAAATGTCTACACCATCCAGGATTACATGGGCGGCGACCCGTCGTTTGTTCTGGTAGGCGACAACCGGCCGATCAAAGGCGATGAGCTTCGCAATGTGAAAGCTGTTCTGGATGACATCTGCGGCGCCATGGGCTTTGAATATGCCGGTGATTCCTACATTACGGATGAACTTGTAGAGGACAACCTCGGCACGATCGTAGAAGGCAGCGCAAGCCTGGTATACCCCAGCGGTTATTTCCAGGAGATCGTGACGAACGATCCCGGCGTCAACCCGCCGCAGACCGGTGACAGCGCCTCCATCGCTGGCTTCGTGATGATCGCTGTTGCGCTCGTCGCTGCTGCCGCCGTTACCGTTAAGAAGGTCCGTGCGTAATTAACCCACCCTCTGTTGGGTTTCCACAGCACAATCAAAGCCGCCCTTAGGGGCGGCTTTTTAATCCCTTGCGAGTTGTAATACATGTCTGCTCCTTTGCGCTGTGCCCCGCGTTTCTACGCATGAGATCCCTAATGAGCTGACTGGACTTTAGGACTTTATATGTAATAAGACGGCATTTTTAAAAGAAAATGGTCCATGTTTTTGAACGGCATTTAAAAAATAATAAATACTATGATGGAATAAGAAAGTGGATGCATTTGCATCCACTTTCTTCAACAGCTTAAGTACAACGTGCGTAGTGTATAAGATCAATCCTCAATGCGCTGATAGATGCGCGTGTAGACCTGTACGCCCCAAGCCTTACCGTTGCGAATGAGGAAATGCATACGGCCCAAAGCTCCCGTATCCGTGCGCTGCGTGCTGAACCAAGTGCCGCCGCAGTAAGTAAGCTGCATTTCACCGTAATTGTTGCGAGCCATTAGCTTGCCATCCTGCATAAACACCTCTACTGTCACAGGTATGCCCTCATGGCAGATATATTTACCCAGGAGCATTTCGGGGTTCGCAAAATCTTCGCCGGCGGGATGCAGCCAGCGGTGGCTTTCCTCCAATGGGAGCCCCATTACCATGTTGTACATCATCCACACAAGCCCGTCAGGATCGGAATCGCTCTGATTGCAGAGCGCAACAAAGCCATAGTTTTCATCTTTTAAGAAACCACCAAAGGAAGAGACGCCATGGAGCCCGCCGGAATGCTCGCAGATTACATGGCCCGCCTTCGTGCGCTTATTGAGGCCATAGCAGTAGAAAGACTTTTCCTGCTCGGGGAACCCGGCGCCTACCAGCAGCTCAACTGCCTTGGCGGGGATCGCCTGTACTCCGTCAATCATGCCGCGATTGGAAAGGCATTGATAATACCGCGCCATATCGTGTGCAGTGGATTTTACGCATGCGCATCCACGGAACGGGGGCAAGATCGACCAATTGTCATCACAGGTTACCTTGCCATCCTCGGATTCAAACAAGCGCGTAATGTTGCCACCTGCCATTGCGATAGCTTCGCTTCCATCCAAATCGAGTACCGTGCGAGTCATGCCCATAGGCTTGAAAACACGCTCCATGAGGAACTCTTCGAGCGTAATTCCAGCTGCGATGTCCACTACATAGGAAAGAATGGCATAACCCTCGTTTGAATAGCTCATATATTCGCCTGCCTGGCCGAGCGTCGGATAAGGGCAGTTGGCGATATAGTCGATCACCTGCTCGATGGTTTCCATCTTGTTAGGTGCGGTGCGCTTCATCTCACGCGCCCATTCGCTGTCCCGCCCAGGGGTGTTGATAGCAATGGACCACTCAAGCGGTTCCATCGGGGGAATGCCGGCGGTATGCATGGAAAGATGGTGCAACGTGACATCCTGCTGCGGGTTGCCCGGCACGCGGAAGTTAGGAAAGTATTTGCTTACAGGATCGTCAAAGCAAAGTTTACCTTCTGCCGCAAGGATACAGCAGGCAAGCGTAGTCATGGATTTGCTCATGGAAGCAATGCCGAAGACCGTGTTTTCGTCTACGGGGCGGCGGGTTTCCAGATCGGCAATGCCATAGCCCTTTTCAAAAACAACGCCATCGGGCCCACTTACAGCAACTGCTACGCCGGGAAGTTTTTTCTTCTCAATGTAGCTTGCAAGCATCGCATCCAGCTTCTGAAGATCAAATGCCATATTTTGTTTTCCTCCTGTGCAGAAAAGGCGGCTCTCAGCAAGCGCCGCTGATTTGTTGATATCATTCTAAAAGAAAGCGCGGAAAATGTCAAAGGGACAAGCATGCATTTGCGTTAAGGTTCGTTAACTTTTTCCGCATCAACATTTGGTATGGCTCCGTCAGCGCCCAAGGAGATCAGCTTTTCGGTTAAAAGCTTGAAAAGGGAAGCTGCGATTGCCGATTGTAGGATAAGGCAACCAACTGCAGAATCATCGGGTTCAGCAGAGAGCAGCACGGGTGTAGCGGCTGCGCGCACCTGCGTTGCAAACGTGTTGGATACTACCTTATGCATGCGTGCAAACGCATCGTAAACCGCATGCACCTTTTCTTCGCTTGCATCGCAAGGCAGGATCTGCTGCACAAGGGCAATGCCAAGCGTTTGCTTGAGCATGCATACGATGATCAAATAGGCCAAATGCACCCGGGAATAGCGTTTCTTTACGGGGGGTGGCAGTACTTTCATTTTTACATAGTTGTTGATCATCGCGGGTGTGGTTACATTTTCCCCGCCATCTTCCCGAGGCAGGAAGTTGAGGTATTGCGTCAGCAGCACGATCACTTGATCCATGTAAAGATCAATTCCGGGCAGCATATCCCAGGTGGGCAGCGCATATTCCTGCAGGAACCGTTCCCATTTGCGCAGCTTTTCTGTCACAAGAGCCTTGTCGTGCATCATATTGGATTCTCCCTCTTTTTATCTGGTTCGATTATAGCACAGCCCTCATGCATATGCCATAACGCGGAATCAAAAACATATAACATAATAAATAGGATTACTTTACATGGTTTAAATCATATGATAACATAATTCAAATTACTAGATTATGCCCGAAATTGCCGGGCGGAAGGATGGCCTCATATGGATTTTATTCTTTTTACCGATTCTTCCTGCAACCTCTCCTGCGAAACATTGGCTCAAAACGCCGTGCGCGTTGTGCCGCTTACTTATCAGATCGGGGAAGAATCCTACACCTGCTATGAAGAGAACGTACCGTTTGACGGCAAAGCGTTTTTTGAACGCCTGCGGGGCGGCGCATTGGCCCGCACATCGCTGATCAACAGCGACACCTTCGTGCATGCGTTTGAGCCGGTCTTGCAAGAAGGGCATGATATCGTGTATATTAGTATATCAAGCGGGATTAGCGGCACTTATCAATCTGCCGTCTTGGCAGCGGAAGAGCTTAACGCAAAATATGCTGCGCAAGTGTATCTTGCGGATTCGCTTTCCGGTTCCTACGGAGAAGGGTTTATGGTGCTGCATGCGGCGCAGATGCGGGATAGGGGTGCATGCGCTTTGGAAGTGGTCAAATGGGTGGAAGAGAACCGCTTGAACATGTGCCACTTCCTCTCGGTGGATGATCTCAACTTTTTAAAGCGCGGGGGACGCCTGCCTCCCATGGCGGCAGCGATCGGCACCATTTTGGACCTCAAGCCGCTGCTGTATTTTGACGGGCAAGGGCGCGTAGCTGTAGCGGAGAAAGTACGGGGCAAAAATCGCCTTCTGCGCGAAATGGTAAAGCGATATGGGCAGAAGGCTTTGCAGCCGGAAAACGGCGAAATCGCCATTATCCATGGAGACTGCATAGAAGACGCGGAGCAGCTTGCACAGATGCTGCGCCAAGCATATGCTGGCGTTTCCATTACCACGGCCTGCTTTGAGCCAACCACCGGCGCGCATGCAGGGCCTGGCGCGCTTGCAATCGTTTTCTGGGGAACGGAACGCTAAAATGGCGTTGCGCATAAAATCTAAAAAGATGGAGGGCAAAAGCATGGCAGATGACGCAAATTTTGTAAAAGCGAACGATTTCGTGATTCTTACGGAATCCACCTGTGATATGCCGCAGGAGATGGCAGATGCACTTGGTATTGCAATTCTACCGATTCGCGTGATGGTAGAAGATCGGGAATATGCCCATTACCTGGATGGCCGGGAGCTGGGCTTTCACGACTTTTATGAAAAACTGCGCGCCGGTATAAGTGCAAAAACTGCTGCTGCAAACACGGAAGAGTTTATCGCGCAGGTAGAGCCTGCACTCGCTGCAGGCAGGGATGTGTTGTATTTAGGATTTTCTTCCGCATTGAGCGGTACTTTTGGCGTTGGTGCAATGGCTGCTGAACAGCTTAAAGAAAAATATCCAGAACGTAAAATTTATGCAGTAGATACGCTTTGTGCATCATTTGGGCAAGGGCTTTTCGTATATCTTGCTGCTCAGCAGAAACTTCAAGGTAAGGATATTGATGCTGTAAAAGCTTATGTGGAGGAGATCCGCCCGCAACTGTGCCATTGGTTCACGGTAGATGACTTGCAGCACCTCAAACGTGGCGGCAGGGTATCTGCGGCAGCCGCAGCCTTTGGCACGATGCTTAACATCAAGCCCATTCTGCATGTGGATGATGAAGGACGGCTGATCCCTGTAAGCAAAGTGCAAGGACGACTTGCTTCCATTAAAATGCTCGCAAAAAAAATGCAGGAAACCGCAATTAATCCGAAGGAACAGGTTGTGTTTATCAGCCATGGAGATTGCGAAAAGGATGCGCAGAAGCTCGCATCAATTATTCGCGAAACGATTGGTGCAAAAGAGATCATCATTAACCCTATCGGCCCGATTATCGGTGCGCATTCTGGCCCGGGCACGGTGGCACTATTCTTCTTAGGTACAAAACGCTGATTTAAAGCGTAGTTTAAAATAATCTGCAATCATTCATCTTTCGTACCAAAAGGGCTGCCTTAAAACCGGGCAGCCCTTTGAAATTAGGCCAACTTGCTTATTTAAGCATGGCGCTGTTGTTGATGATGGTGGTGCTATAGAGAAAGAGCACATCCTGGCCATGGAAATCCACATATTGACTTAAAAATTCGCTTGCAATATAGCGGATGTCCACGAGGGTAATCGTTTCATAGCAGTCGAGGAGCAGCGGCGCGATGCTGCTGCCAAACGAATCCCGGAACAAGATGAGTTCGCGTCCCTTCGCCGCCTCTGATGCGTTTGGGTTTGTAACCGTAAGCACTGCGGCCGCACCGGAAAGAAACACGTCGTACATGTCCATGCTTTTGCCGTCTGTAAGCTTCCCCAAATCGTAGACGCTGGTTGTCCCTTGCGTTTCGATGTTATACACCTGCGCACCGTCCGTTGTGGCGCTGGTTAAATAAGTTAGGGTATCCGGAGGGAAAGGCAGTGCTGCCTGCCCGTAATATACACCATAAAAATCGGGCAGCGTATGCGCTTCGTAGTCCCAGGCAAACGCATCCTCTACGCCTAGCCCCTCAGCAAGGCGCAGGGCCGTATCATGCAGGCATTCCTGCCGCCAATGTGCATCGGTAGTGTAGTATTTGTCTGCCGAGAGGGTATCGAAAATATCGATGTAGGTCACGCCTTCCGTATTTTTCTGCAGCAGGTCCAGCATTTTTTCATAGTCAAGCGCAGGATAGCCATTTTGCGCTGCTAGGAAATAGCTTTTATCTGGAACCAGGGAGAGATAGACGTTTGCATCGGGGAAATATTGTTCGCGCAGGGAACAAATCTTTTGCGCAGCGCGCAGCACAGAACTTTCCGAGAGCGGGTACTCCAGCTTCCCGATGTTGCCTTCCGCGAGGAAAATGCCGTTGTTGTCCTTCTGGCGAAGCACATAATACTGCACGATCGCCTTGAGCGTGCGGAAAGAGTCCCGCCCGGGGAACTGATCCAGCACATAATCGTCGAACGCGGTAGAGAATTTGCCGCTGAGCATGCTGGTAAGGCTCATAGAAGGCGCTTGCGCCAGCTTACGCCGTTCCGAAATGGAGAGCGCCTTATCCGGCATGAGAAGGTGCAGCGCAAAGCCGACAGCGATGATAAACACAAAGGCTGCGCAGAGGATCCGATTTTTTAGTTTGTCATTCATATGCAGGCCTCCTTAAAAGCGGAAATAGAGGAAGGGGTTGAATGACCCGTCCACCAGGTATGCAGTCGAAACCAGCAGGAGTGCAGCCATAAAAAGCAGGGAGAGGATGGGGGTGAGTTTCCCTCCGGCCGGGGTGGCTGCAAATCGCGTAAAGAGTATCTTGGGAAGCGGCGTTGCGCCGAAGGCAGCAAGCACCAATACCACAAAATAGCTGCTAAGAGAATACAGCCCTTGGGTGCTTGTGAACGGCGCACCGCCGAAAAGCCCGGCAATCGCTTTGCCTGCATCGGCCAGGGTAGCGGCATCGAAAATGAGAAAGCTGATGAGGGCAGCGAGCAGCAGATAAACATGCTGCAGCGCGCGCGGGGCCCTTTCCAGCCACCGGCCGAAGAAAAGCTTTTCCGCAATGAGCAGCACGCCGAAAAACAGGCCCCACGCTATGAAATTCCAGCTGGCGCCATGCCAGAAGCCGGTGAGGCACCAGACGATTAAAATATTGCGCACCTTTTTCCAGGCGCCTACGCGGCTGCCTCCTAAAGGAATGTAAACGTAATCCCGGAACCAGGAACCAAGCGTCATATGCCAGCGCCGCCAAAACTCGGTCGCACTCTTTGCAATAAACGGGTAATTGAAGTTTTCGGGGAAGCGGAACCCAAGCATCGTTCCAAGGCCGATGGCCATATCGGAATAGCCGGAAAAGTCAAAATAGATCTGCAGGCAAAGCGATACGGCGTAGCCCCAGCTTCCAAGAACGCTCGGCTCAGCTGCCTTGAGCGCGGCGCACAGCTCGCCCAGCAGATTTGCAAGCAGCACCTTTTTTCCAAGGCCAATGGAGAAGCGCAGTGCGCCATCCCCAACGGCTTCCGTAGAATGCGTACGGGTGCGCAGCGCGGCCTCTACATCTGTATAGCGCACGATGGGCCCCGCAATGAGCTGCGGGAAAAGCGCGATGTAGGTTGCAAGATCAATGATATTGCGCTGCGCTTTGGTTGTGCCGCGCGCAACATCTACGGTATAGCTTAGGATCTGGAATGTGTAAAAGGAGATCCCGATAGGGAGGGCAAGCTTGAGCAGCGGCAGCGATGCGCCGAGCGCGTTAAGGTTTGTAAGAAAGAAATCCGCATACTTGAACACGAGCAAAGGCGCAAGTGAAAAACAGATGGATGATATCAAAAACACTCTGCCGAGCCGCTTCCCCCTAAACCGCTCGATGAGCAGGCCATGCACATAGCCAGAGAGCACGCTTGCCAGCATGAGCACCACAAGGCGCGGCTCTCCATAAGCGTAGAACACGAGCGAAGCAAGGAGAAGAACCGTATTTTTGAGCCTGCGCGGCGCAAGAAAATACAGCAAAAGCACTACGGGCAAAAAGAAATAAAGGAAGGTGACGCTTGAAAACAGCATGAAGACGCTCCTTTTTTACTAGCGCAATGCGCCGACTTTCAAAAGAGAACCGCGTATAGAGTTCCCTTCAATCTGCTGGACCCCATGCATTTGCAAAGACGAGAATGCTCTTCTGCCTTTGGTTGCAGATGCCCTTACATGGGTGCAATGCGGGATCGAGTTATGGCGATGCGTACGGCACATACAGTGATTGGAAAACACCGCCTTTCCACATGGAAAGGAGCCGCAGATGCGGCTCCCCCAAGCTAAGCTTTCACGCAGCGGTTACTTTTCGACTTTTTCACCTACGCTTGTGAACACGCCCTGGGCGGTTTCAACGACCGCATCATAAACGCTGCCAGCCAGCGTGGAATCACCCATCACCAGCAGCACATCGGAGCCAAGACGCACGGAGATCAGCTTTTCAGCGGAAACGCAAACCCATTTTGCGGGGTTGATCTTTTCCATCAGCTCCGTCTGGATGGCATCTGCATCCGCGCCGTCCGCGGTCATGATGTAAACGAGGGAGTAGGCAATGGAACCTACGCCGGACTCAGACACCACGATGCCATCGATTCCATCGACCGAGGTAAGCCCCGTATTATAGGTTACCGCATCCATATCGGTTAGGTCAAGCGCGGTGTGCTGAAGCATCATGGGCAAATTCTCTTCCCCGACCTTCGCGTACACATTTTCCAAGAAGGCCGTAACTTCTTCAGCGGAAGCCAAGCCATCCACATTCTCGGGTAGCGGGGCAGGCGTAGACTCCGCCGAAGGATCCGTGGTGGGTTCGGTGGTAGGATCCGTGGTAGGCTCGGTGGTGGGATCCGTGGTGGGTTCAGTCGTAGGGGCAAGTGTTGGTTCTACCGTGGGCTGCGTGGTAGGGGTCGCTTCGGGCGTGCCGGTGGTGCAGCCGCTCAGCACGAATGCTGCCGAAAGAACCAGAGCTACCATTACAGGGATTAGTTTGCCCCCGCGCACATTTTTCTTGCTTTTCATTTTGTGTATTCCTCCTAAATTTTTTGGGCATAAAACGGGTTTTTCAACCCAACGCCTTTTTAATTTTATCTGCAGGCGCGCCTTTTGCGTTCCTGCGTCATACATTCAAACGCAGGATACAGCAAAAAGGTTGCATCAAAATTGAAACTGTCACAGTTCGTTCACACCAAATCTGTGTAACAGGCGGTATCGATCGACCACATGGGCAAGCGCTGTTGCTGCAATGGCCCCCACTGCGCCCTGCACCAGATTTCCCGGGATGCTGGATGCCGCGCCAAGGGCGCCCAATCCCTTACCGAGAAGCAGGCCAGCATAAAAATAATAGCCTGCAACCATGCAGAGCTCCGCGATTATGGCGGAGATTGCCCTGCAAAGCGTGCGCTTGCTACCCAAGCGGGAGAGTAGAGCTTTCGCTAAGGCCCATGCGATGAGTGCAACCAGCCCTTTGATGAAAAAGGTGCCTGGTACATAGTGCATATAGCCTGTAAGCCCATCTGCCAGCGCGGAACCTACGGCCGCGGCCAGGGTGCCATGTACAGGGCCAAGCAGCCAGCCAGCTAGGAGCACGAAGCAATCACCTAGATTGACATACCCGTTCATGGGAGAGGGGATCTGGATGACCAGCGTCGCTACGCAAGAGAGCGCAGCAAACAATGCGGAAAGTACCAGGATGCGGATGGATTTGTTCGTCATATTCGAACTACCTCATAGTTTGTGCAAATTTATGCCACGTAAATCATGGCATTTGCAATGATACGGGAGAACTGGTATTATTAAAATAACCAAATAAAATTAAATTGATAATACCAGAAGGGAAAGCTATGTTGACTTATTCTTTTTCCGCTTCAGAAGGCATTCCCCTTTATATTGCGCTTTATCGCAGCATCCGCGCCGACATTCTTGCCGGCAAGCTGGCGCCGGATGAGCGCCTCCCTTCGAAACGGACCTTGGCGCAGCATATGCGGGTGAGCGTTATCACGGTGGAAAACGCCTATGCGCAGCTGCTGGCGGAGGGCTATATTTACGCTGTGCCGCGCAGGGGATATTTTGCAAGCGCGGTAGAGCGCGCACCGGAACCGCCGGCGCATAGGGAAACAATCCTGCCAACCGCGCCGCCGGAGGCCCTCTGCTTTGTGGACTTCCGCAGCAACCACCCGGACTGCGCGCGCTTTCCCTTTTCCGTATGGTCTCGTATTTTAAGGGATGAACTTTCGCGCAGGGAGATGAAGCTTCTTTCCGCAACGCCCGCAAACGGAGCGCTGGAGTTGCGGGAAGCAATTTCAGAATACCTGTTCCAATTCCGCGGCATGCGCGTTTCGGCGGAACAGCTGGTTGTAGGCGCAGGGTCAGAGTATCTTTATAATTTGATCGTGCAGCTCCTTGGGCGCGCACATGTTTACGCCGTGGAGAATCCCGGCCACGTGAAGATCCCGCGCATCTATGAAGCAAACGGCCTTGCCGTGCGGTATGTGGATGTGGATGAACGCGGCATGTCCGCTTGGGGGTTACGCACAAGCGGGGCGGATGTTGCGCACATTTCGCCTTCCCACCATTTTCCAACAGGGGTCGTGATGCCCATCGGCAGGCGGCAGGAACTGCTAGCCTGGGCAAGCGAGGCGGAGGAACGCTATATTATTGAGGATGATTACGACAGTGAATTTCGCTTTTCTGGCAGGCCGCTGCCTACGATGCAAAGCATTGATCCGGGTGGGCGGGTGATATATACCAACACATTTTCTAAAAGCCTTGCGCCTTCCATCCGTATCAGTTATATGGTGCTGCCGCCAGCGCTGATGGAGCGTTTCTGGCGCACGCTTTCGTTTTATTCCTGCACGGTTACAAGCTTTGAGCAGTATGCGCTTGCACGCTTCCTTTCGGAAGGACATTTTGAGCGCCATATCAACCGCATGAAAAAATATTATCGGGCAGAACGCGATGCGCTCATCAGCGCAATTGAAAGGAGCCCGCTCGCGGGGCGCGCGGAAATTCTCGAGCAGGATGCGGGGCTCCATTTCCTCTTGCGCGTGCGCACGGAAAAAAGCGATGCTACCCTTTCTGAGGAAGCGCAGGCCGCAGGAATCCGGCTTTCATTCCTTTCCGAATATCAAAACGGACCCGCGCGGGCGGAAACGCATGAGATCGTGGTGAACTATTCCGGCCTGGATGCCGCGCGGCTCGACGAAGCATTCGAACGGCTTGCGGAGATTTTGTGAAAAATCGAGAGGGGGTTTGAATGCGGGCGCATTATCGTGTATGATAGAAGCTGCATGGCGCCAGCACGAGAACGTGGGCGCAAAAGCAAAGGCCCCCTTCCCCCAAAAATAAGAATGGCTAGAATCAGCCGGAGGTAGGAGAAAGCACAACATGGAGATCTGGAAAATAGGCCTTGCGGCGGTAGCGGGGTACCTGCTTGGCTCCATCAGCGTAGCGATTGTTGCATGCAGGCGGCTCTATGGCGCCGATGTGCGCGAATATGGAAGCGGCAACGCGGGCGCAACCAATGTGGCACGCGTGTTTGGCATGAAGGCGGGTGTGATCACCTTTGTGGGTGACCTTATCAAAAGTGCGGTAGCTTTGCTTCTGGGTACATGGCTTTGCGGGGAAGCAGGACGCTGTGCCGCAGCATGCGCATGCCTGGTGGGGCATTGCTGGCCCGTGTTTTTCGGGTTTCGCGGCGGCAAAGGGGTTACGGTCAGCGCAGCGGTTGCGCTTTTGCTGGATCCACGCTTGTTCCTCATCCTGGTTGCAGTGTTTTTTATTGCCTTTTACTTTTCGCGCACGGTTTCCATCTGCTCGATTTCGGCGGCGATTGCTTATCCGCTTATCATGCTGCTTTTGCATGATACATCGCGCCCCATGCTGATCACGGGAATCTTCGTTGCGCTGCTCGTAATATTCCTGCATCGGGAGAATATTAAGCGCATTTTGCATGGAACGGAACCGAAATTCAAGGCGAAGAAATGATGATCTGTAAGGATGGTATTCTATAATGAAGCTTACTGTAATTGGCTGTGGCCGTTGGGGCACGTTCCTTGCCTGGTATCTTGACCGGCTGGGACATGCGGTGACGCTTTATGGGCGCGAAAGTTCAACGCGCATGCAAAGGCTGATCGAGACACGCAGCAATGACCTTTTGACGCTTCCAGAAAGCGTATGCCTTACGATGTCCCTCGCGGAAGCAGCAACGCCCGAAACGATCATCATTTCCATTGCTTCGCAAAATTTGCAGGCGCTGATGGACCAGCTTGCAGGAGAGAACCTGCGGGATAAAACGATCGTGCTATGCATGAAGGGCCTGGAGGCGGAAACAGGGCGGCGGCTCTCCGAGATTGTGCGCAGCACGCTGGATGCAAGCAACCGCGTGGCTGTATGGTTGGGGCCGGGGCATGTGCAGGAGTTTGTTTTGGGCGTGCCCAACTGCATGGTGATCGACAGCGAAGAGCCTGCGCTTAAGGAATCGCTGGCGGAAGCGTTTGCCGGCGATTTAATTCGCTTTTATTATGGTGAAGACCTGCTGGGAAATGAGATCGGCGCTGCCGCAAAAAACGTTATCGGCATTGCGGCGGGCATGCTGGACGGCCTTTCGCTTTGCACGCTCAAGGGCGCGTTGATGTCCCGTGGCACGCGGGAAATCGCACGGCTCATTGCTGCGATGGGTGGAAATGCGTTTTCTGCTTATGGCCTGTGCCACCTTGGAGATTATGAGGCAACGGTTTTTTCGCAGCACAGCCAGAATCGCCGTTTTGGGGAAGCCTTTGTGCGCGGAGAACCCTATGATAAGCTTGCAGAAGGATACTATACGACCCGTGCCCTTGTTGCGCTCGGCGCGCGCTATGGGGTTGAACTGCCGATTTGCCAGGCGGTGTATGCGATTTTGTTTGAGGGGCGCGATCCACGCGCTGCGCTCGATGCGTTGTTTAAGCGTGAACGGAAATGCGAATTGAAGTAAAACTAAAAAAGGCCGTAAGGCCTTTTTCTTTTTGCATGCATTGCAAGAAAAAACGCGCGCAAAGCAAGGCCGCTGCATCAAGCTTTTGCCGGCTTACCCTGCAGGATGTAAAGTCTCGAAGCGTACGGTGAACGCTTGAGGCGGAATGCGCCTGCGCCTCCAGCGGGGATAGCCTAAAGCCGTGCAGCGCACTTTGCTGGCATCCGTTTGCGGGCAACAAACGGCCGCAAGAAAAAACACCCTAAGCCGCTTCGAGGGGGCGTTATGATGGCCTGCGGCATTTAACAGCCGCAGCGGGCAAGGATACGCTCACGGATTTTCCGTACATCTTCTGGAAGGTCTTCCGGCTTAAAGCTTTGCAACGGGAGGTCGCTTCCCGCCTTAGCAGCAGTTTCATAATACCAACATTTATAATCGATAATGTCAAGCGTGGCTTGCAGCCGTTCCATCTGCGCAAGCACGGCGCGCCTGCGTTCGCGGAACATATCCCGCCGCTGCGGCAGCGTGGCATCCCCTTCAAGGCACCAATCGATGAACTGCTTGATGTCCCGAATGGGCATGCCGGTGGCTTTGAGGCATTCGATCAAGCGGAGCCACTCAAAATCAGATTCTTTAAATACACGAACCCCATTTGCGCTGCGATCCACAAAGGGGAGCAGGCCTTCCTTGTCATAATAACGCAGGGTAGGTGCACTCAAGTGCATGCGCGCGGCAGCTTCGCTGATGGTATAGGGCATAGAACTCTCCTTTTTACATGAACATCCTTCTTGCACTTGGAAAAGCAAACAATAACAATAGAATGCGGGCTTAAAGTTCACTTCAAGCCTTGCTTCAGCATACCGCAAACACCCACTGCCGTCAAGGGGCACGGCAAATTTAAAACAGAGTGAGCTGCTTCCCTTGCTGTGGGCGATGCTGGCGCAAAACTTCCCGTTGCACGGTGCTTGGAAGTGACTGCGCAAATTCCGAGGGGGGATTGGAGGCAGTGAGGATCAATTCCTCCCGCGCGCGCGTCATACCCACAAAAAAGAGCCGGCGTTCTTCCGCAAGATCAGCTACATGCCCTTCCCGTTCCAGCGGGAACGAGCCGGCCGTGAGCCCTGCAAGGAATACTACTGGAAATTCAAGCCCCTTGGCGCCATGCACGGTCATGAGATGTACAGCACCGGAAGCATACGTTTGCCCCTCTGCACGGCGCAAATCCGCCTCTTCGCCTAAGGAGAGCGCGTGGAGAAAACCGCCCAAATCCGCATAGTAAGCCGCAAGACCGGCAAGACGTGAAAAAGCAGCATTTTTAGGTGCATATTCCGCTTGATAACGCTCGATGAGCTTGCGAGGCTTTTCCCGTTGGCTGCGTGGACGATAGGTTTCCCATGCAACAAGAAATGCTTCGGGGCACCCTGCTGCGCAGAGGGCGTTCGCCGTAAGGTGTTCCACTGCATCTGGAACCGCCTGGCTGATGCGGAAAACTTCCGCTTCCGGGCAGCCGAAAGCGAGGCGCAGGCAAGTGCGGAGTGCGAGCTGGTCCGCAGGGTCATTCAGAAAGCGGAAAAACGCGATTGCGCCTTGCACAGCGTCGTCGGCAAGCTCGTTCCCACGCCCGGATACCACGCAGGGAATATCGTCGTGCCTTAGGCAGGCTTCAATAGTTTCAAGCTGGCGGTGCGTGCGGCAAAGCACCGCAAGATCAGAAAATGGGCGCGCATTTTCTGTGCGGTTCCCAGCGGCCGCATGGGCGGAAAGCATATCGAGCCCACCTGCCATGCGCGCAATCTCCCGCGCAATCCATATGCCTTCTGCAAGCGGTGTATCTGCGTGCATTAGGCGAACCGCAACGCCATCCGGGCGCATGGGGACGAGTGTACGGGGAGCGCCGGGATTGCGCGAAATGACTTGCAGCGCACCTGTAACGATCTGCGGTGTGGAGCGGTAATTCGCGCTTAGCGGAGCGTTACAAGCCCGGGGAAATCGGCGCGCAGCGCATCAAAGCAGGCAGCGCTTGCCCCGCGGAAGCCATAGATGGACTGATCCGGGTCACCGATCACGAACAGGCTTTCCCCGCCTTTGGCCCAAGCATGCACAAGCTTGCGCTGCACAGCGTTAATATCTTGGAATTCATCCACCAGCAGGTGGCGAAACCGCAAATTCGCGGCCGTTTCGGCCGGTGTTTCCGCTACGGCGAGGGCATCGAGCAGAAGATCATCCAGGTCACGCGCGTCAAGCGCGCGGCAGGCTGCACAGTAGGCTTCATATACGGGCGCAGGGATCCCGGCGTCCGATAGCGGCACGCCGCATTTAATGCGTGAAATGGCGCGCTGCGCATCGCGCAGGAGCATGGGGGATTGCGCATCGCGCAGTGCTTGCTGCACGAGCGAAGCCGCTTCCGCTTCACCCAGGAGCGTTTTTTTCGGAAGCAGGCTAAGGCAAACCGCGTGGAAGGTACCGATCGTCATCCCTCGAAGCGCGTTCTCTCCGCCGAGTCGCGCCGCAAGGCGTTCCCGCATTTCCGCAGCCGCTTGGTTGGTGAAGGTTACGGCCGTGATTTCCTCTGGCTTTACGCCACGCGCTTCGATCAAATGGGCAATCCGGGCCACGAGCGTCTTTGTTTTGCCCGTACCGGGACCGGCGATGACCGCAACGGCAGGCGCATCCGTTTCAACAGCGCGCTGCTGCTCGGGGTTGAGTTCGTCCATGCCGGCAGGCACATTGGGCGCGGCCTTCTGCGCCTGTACGGGCTGTTGGGGCTTTTCATGCAGGCGTGGAGCCGGCTTCTTGGGAGTGGAAGGAAGCGGCATAGCGGCGCCAAACAGGGAGAGCTGCCCCTGGAGTTCCGCACGCTCTTCCGGAGAAAAAAGAGAGATTCTTCCATAAACGCCATCATAGCCGCCGCTGCGCGTTACCTGCCCGGCCCGCAGGCGGCGCACGCCTTCAGCGATGCATGGGCCTGCAGCGCGTTCAATATCCGCAAGCGGCGCTTCCCGCAGAATATAAAATTCCGGCCCAAGCGCGCTTAAAAGCGATTCATATTGGCGCCGTGCCTTTTGCCCGACGGCGGATGAGGCTTTCAAACATCTTTCGCCCCGGCGGGAGAAACCCTTCCGGCCTGTCGGCAAGTGCGCATACGCGGTGCTCCACGCCGATGGTCAGCTTGCGGCCGCATACGGGGCATTTCCCATCCAAGCGGAGCGTTTCCTCCGGCGTGAGGCATACGCCACAGTTCCTGTGGCCATCGAGATGGTATTTTCCTTCCTCGGGGAAAAATTCGATTGTGCCAAGGAACCCTTCGCCCGTTTGGATGGCATGGCGCAATGCCGGGTAGGAAAGCGGGCCTTCCATGCAGTTTGCCTCGCGCCCAAGCTTCCCGGGGGAATGCGCATCCGAATTGGAGACGAGCGTAAAACGGTCGAGCGCGCTGACGCGCCAGTTCATGGGCGGATCCGAGGAAAGCCCCGTTTCAAGGGCATGGATTTCACCGGCAAGGCCGCCAAAGCATTCTTCCACCGTGCAAAAACCGGAAAACGCACCGAAAATGGAAAAATGAGGCGTCCAGATGTGGGCTGGGATGAAAATGGCATCCGGGCAGGTATCCAGCGTGAGCGCAAGCAGGTCTGCGCAATCAAGCCCCAGGATGGGCCGCCCGTCCGAATGGATGTTGCCGATGGTTTCAAGCCGCTGTGCCAGCGCTTCCGCAGCATCAAGCCCCGGCAAAAGGATGAGGCTGTGCACTTTCCGCGTTTTGCCATCCTTTTTGTAGATGGTGCTGATTTCGCCCGAAACGACGAAGCGCGCGGCTTCCTCTGCCCCGAGTGCGCCGGCGGGCAGGCGGAATTCGCTGCGCAGCATGTAAAGCCCCTCTTCCGCAGGGACGAGCTGCTCGCGCAGCGCAGCGCGCCAAGCCGGGTGCGTAAAATCCCCCGTGCCAACAAGGCGGATTCCCTTGTTGCGCGCAGAAAGGTCCAGGTGCGCCAGGTCGCAATCTTTGCTGGTGGCGCGGGAATAGCTTGAATGGATATGAAGGTCTGCAAGATACATGGTGGGCATCTCCTAATGCGTGCGCATTGCCCGGATTCCCGGATTCTGTTACCATGAAGTATAAAGAATCCATCCGACCCCGTCAATGCAAAGCATGCGGATGAAAAAACTGTATTGTGCGTGAGGCTATACAAACGAGGGGAAAGCATGTATACTGTTTCATGGCCGCGGGCTTCCTGGAAAACCCGCCTGCGGGGAAGAGGCTTCCATTGGAAACGGTTATCCCATATCTCATCGTATGCCCACTCGTGTTCATCGCAGGCTTTGTGGATGCGGTTGCCGGTGGTGGGGGACTCATTTCGCTGCCCGCCTATATGCTTTCCGGGATACCGGTGCACATGGCGATCGGCACGAACAAGCTAAGCTCCGGCATGGGGACTGCCCTTGCAACATTCCGTTACGCAAGAAGCGGCTACATCCGCTGGAAACTTGCTATCTATTGCGTGATCAGCGCTTTAATTGGCTCTGCATGTGGCGCCGAATTGGCACTTTTAATTGACGACGGGGTATTCAAAATTATCATGCTCGTGATCCTTCCGCTTACGGCTGCATATGTGCTCAGCGGAAAGGCGCTTGCAGCGGAGGAAGAGAAGGAGGCTCTTCCGCAGTGGAAGGTCACGCTCATCTCCATGGTGGTGGCGCTTGTGATCGGCGCATATGACGGCTTTTACGGGCCTGGCACCGGGACGTTTTTGATCCTGTTGCTCACGGGGCTGGCGCATATGCGGCTTTCCGAGGCAAACGGCATTGCCAAGGCTATCAACCTTTCCACGAATGTTGCAGCCCTTACGGTTTATTTGCTCAATGGCAAGGTGATTTTCCCACTGGGCCTTACAGCCGGTTGCTTCAGCCTTGCCGGGAACTATATCGGCACGCGCTTCTTTGCGAAAGGCGGAGCAAAGGCCGTAAAACCAATTATTCTTATCGTGCTTGCCATTTTCTTTGTAAAGGTGCTCACCGAGGTGTTGCAATAGGCAAAGCAAGCAAAACCAATACAACAACCAATAAAACCGCTGCGGCGGTTTTTTGTTCTTCCCAAATATGCAATATGCATGCAAACGGTGGGAAAGTCGCAAGAAATCCATCGTATCCTCCCGAAAGGGATGAAACCGGTTCCGTTTTGTTGCATGATGGTGTGGGCGGAGGCCCGAAACGCACTGGAATGGAGGAAACGACAAAATGGCGGCTTGGAAAAGGATTGCGCTTTGCTGGCTGTCTGCACTATTGGCATGCCTGCCCCTGCATGCGGCGCATGCGGGGACAGACGGGGTGGATGTGTTCCTCTTAATGGACGCATCGCAGATGACGGAACTGGGGGATGCAGATGCGGGCGAGCCGTGGCTTGCATGCCCGTGCTTGAACCCGGAGCACTTTTATTTAAAGCCGGTGGCCGTGGATGCAGAAGAGGTAGAGATGGGCGTAACATTCCCGCATGCGGCGCCGCTTGCCGAGGGGCAGGAAGCTGCACCGGGAGAAATCACGGTTTTTGATGAGGCGCTTGGCGCATGGGTGGCGCTTTCCCTAACGCAGGAATACCGCTTTTCCCATAGCTTCCTTTCAGAAGAGCAGGCGCACGGTTGGCAGCCGTGGCACTACCATTTTACGCGGGATGCAAGCGGCGCGCCGGTGCGCATCGCACAGGGAGAGGAATGCGGCTGTTTTGGACGGAAGGATACTGCAAAATCCCTTGCGAGCATGCTGGCAGCCTCCGTGCTCGCTGCAGATGCAGAAAACCGCGTAGCATTTTGCGCATTCGGCGCAGCGGGGTCTTCACGGTGGTCATGCCCGCTTACCGGGTCGCTGGAAGCGGTTCTTGCCTGCATGGATGCGAGTCCGGTGCAGCGCGGGGGAGATCACGCCGCCGGCCTTGCACGTGCGCTGCGCATACTCAACCGCCGCCCGCTTTCCGAGCGCCTTGCGCGGCGCGCGGTCGTGATTGTGATTTCGGGCGGAGAAGCGTTCCCGGCGGCAAACACGCAGCGCGCACTGCGCCTTGCTGAATTGCTCAAGGCGGAAAAAGGAGCGGAGGCAATCCCCGTTTTTGGCGCCGCCCTTACGCAGCAGGAGCGTTGTGGCTGTGGAGCAGAAGTGGCTGTTGTGGGCCTTTGGGATGGGGAGAGCCCTTTTTTGGATGCGCTGGCATCCGATGCGCAAGCTCGTTTCCGAATGGAGGATTATAAAACGGCTGAAGCCGCAGCTTCAGCCGTAATAGAATGGCTTGGATTTCGTTCCGATGGGGTTCGCTGCTAAGCAGCCGCCGGTTCAACGTGTTCGAGCCAGGTTCCTTTTTTATAGTAGTATAGGGCGATGAGGCCGCGCACAAACAAATCGCTCGCCATGGCGATCCAGGCGCAGGTGAGCCCAAGCTCCGTTGTGCGCAGAAGAACGAAGGCAAGCGGGATGCGGA
>ERZ1643251.749-NODE-749-length-42250-cov-4.950326_pt1 | contig 42250 bp, 31 predicted proteins | sample MGYA00579261_ERZ1643251 | MGnify/ENA primary metagenome ERZ1643251 (study PRJEB29033, sample SAMEA4952267) | chicken gut metagenome | biome: Broiler Chicken; feature: Gastrointestinal Tract; material: Caecum | place: Ireland | collected 2018 | study: Broiler... | reverse complement strand
TGCCATCCCCATTATCATGGGGCAGAATATCGGGACGTGCGTAACGGCCCTGCTCGCTTCGGTAGACGCAACAAAAAACGCCAAGCGCGCTGCGATGGTGCACCTTTATTTCAACATCATCGGCTCCATCGTGCTGTTGACGCTGTTCTATGGCGCAAACGCCGTCTTCCATTTCAGCTTTGTCAATCAAACCACCGACGAAATGGGGATTGCCATCGTGCATACGGCGTTCAACGTACTCTGCACTCTGTTGCTTATGCCGTTTGGCAGCCTGCTTGAGAAGCTGGCGTGTCTCACTGTAAAGGCAGATCGCACGGAAGAGGAATTCCGCATCTTGGATGAAAACCTGCTTGCTGTGCCCGCCGTTGCGGTAGAGCGCTGCCGGGCAGCCGTGTGGGCGATGGCCAAACGCTCCGTTGAAACCTTTGGCGACGCCATTCACATGCTGGGGCACTATGAGCCGAAAACCGCAGAAGAAATTCGGCGCAGCGAAGATCTGGTGGACCGCTATGAAGATCGCATCGGCGCTTTCCTCGTGAAGATTTCAGCGCAGAATCTTTCGGATGAAGACAGCTTTGAATGCACCAAATTGCTCCGGCTCATCGGGGAATTTGAACGCATTTCCGATCATGCCGTTAACTTGTTGGAATCCGCAGAGGAAATCAAGGAAAAGCAGATCAGCTTTTCAGCACAGGCCAAACATGAACTGGCCGTTATTACCCATGCTGTACAGGAGATTACGGGCATTACGCTCGACTCCCTTTGCAGCGGGAACGCTGAGGAGGCTGCCCGCGTAGAGCCCCTGGAGCAGGTCATTGATGAGCTGCATGACCAGATCAAGCTGAACCACGTCCTCCGGCTACAAAAAAATGAATGCACCATTGAGCATGGGTTCATTTTATCCGACATTCTCACCAACCTGGAACGCGTTGCAGATCATTGTTCCAATGTGGGTGTTTGCATCCAGGAAATGTCCCGGCACCTCCCGCTCGGCGCGCATCAATATCTTGAATCGTTTAGCGAAGAGCAACCCCAGTATAAAGCGCAATATGAAGAATATCACAAAAAATATGCGCTCGAAACAGCATGAACCGCAGCTTACAACGCATAAAAAGCAGGGAATCCCCTGCTTTTGTGCTTAGTGACAAAAATCGCAGCTTCGGTTTTCCCGGGCTTGCGCTGAAAATGCAGGGGGCAAGTTGTGCGCCTCTTAATGCGGCAGAATCCTTCTAAAAAATGCTTTTAAAGCATTGGGTTCGCGAGTTATTATGAACCAACATCACCACTGCAATTTAGGCAAAAAGTTACAGGATGATAAAGCAGGCATTTTGATTTAAGCTGCTTGCAAAGTTGTCGGCTTTACCGCTTTCCCTTGGATGGATCGCGCTTGCTGCAATCCCCAATAAAAGGCGGCAGCCAATGGCCATTCATCTTGGCCTAGCTGCCGCTGCCTTGGGTTCTCCCTTATCGGGCAGAAGGGAACCCTAATTCATGCCGCCTCATTTTCGCGGATACCTTCTACCGTGCATTCCGTACCGCAATACGCCTTATTTCTCCTTGCAGCCATGCTGCCCGCAGGTATGCGCTTCGTGTCCACCGCAGCCGTGCTCCCCGCAAGCATGATCCGCATGCCCTTCATGATGGCTGCAACGCACCGCAGCATCGTAGGCCAGATTCCCCTGCAAAAATGCGGCAACCGCTTCATCTGCACGCCCTGTAACACCGCCATATAGCTGAATCCCGCATTCCCGCAGCGCGCTCTGCGCGCCTCCTCCAATCCCGCCGCAGATGAGCACATCCACGCCTTTTTCCTTTAAAAACGCCGCAAGCGCGCCGTGCCCCGCCCCGTTGGTTGCTGCAACGGCGCTTGCACGCACGGTGCCGTTTTCCACATCGTAAAGCTTAAATTGCTCCGTGTGCCCAAAATGTTGGAATACCATCCCGTTTTCATACGTTACTGCAATTCGCATCGTGTTTTTGTTTCTCCTTCCATTGGTGTTTTAGGTTCGTTCTCCTGTTGGGGGCCTTGCCCGTTTTCCTGCCCCGCTTGCAATGCGGCTGCACGTTGCAGCCGTGGGCAGGGATGTCCGCAGGCGCCCGTTCCACCGCAAAGCACATAGGCGCCGCCCTGGATCGTCAATTCCCGGCCGGTCACCAAGCATTCTGCCAGTTTTCCACGCGCACATGCGTAGATTGCCTGCACCGTGGTCCGCGCAATGTTCATGCGCGCCGCGCATGCTTCCTGGGTCAGTCCCTCAAAATCGATGAGGCGGATTGCCTCAAACTCATCTACCGTCAGCACAATTGGTTGCCGCCCTAATGCCACAGCGCCATCCATCGGCCCAAAGCGCCTGCAGCCAGGCATAGCGCAAACGCGCCTGCGTTTGCATGGTCTTGGCATGTTCCCCCTCCTTTTCTGACATATGTCTTTTATATGTGCAGTATACTCCTTTTTCGGCATATGTCAATATTGTATTCCCTATATGCGCAACTTCTATTCTAACAATATACCTTAGCATCACCAAAAAGCCCTGCGCACAAACGGGCGGTGCCAAAGGAAAACGCCGGTCAATTTCGCCCCCGGCGCTATGTTGGCGGGGATTCCCCCTGTCTGCGGCCGGCTCCGGCTGCCTTGCAACAGAGCAAATGGGGCCGGACTTGACGCCGCGCCCTTGAAGCGAGCAGAATTGCAACAGAGGCGCGAAAGAGAAGGGAGGCATACCCGCTGTGGTATGCCTCCCAACGATGACAATGCAGCTGCCCCAATAGTCCCGCTCCATGCCGACGTTTTCCTGGCATCCGCCCCTAAGCATGCTCGGGGCCTTTGCTGCTAATACTTTCTATTCCATGCGTTCGCCATTGATGAACACGGCGGTTGCGCGGGTTAAATAGTGGAACGGATGTCCATTGAATACCACAATATCCGCATCCTTTCCCGGGCGAATGGAGCCTACGCGCTCCTCCACCCCCATCGAGCGCGCGGGATAAATCGTAATTGCACGCAGCGCCTCATCTTCCTCCATCCCTTCCCGCACGCACTGCGCAGCAAAAAACGGCAGAAGCCAGAGCGGCGTTACACCATGATCTGTGGTAATGGCCGGCTGGATGCCGGCTTGACTGAGCTGGCCTGCCGTTGCAAACGAATCATCCACGGTTTCCGGCTTACCTGCAGGCCCCATGGAAGGCCCAACAATTGGGATCATGTTCTCTTCCACAAGGCAGGGAATAATCCTTTGCGCGCTTGTAGCATGTAGAATTGAATAGCGCAGGTGAAACTCCTTTGCGATGCGCACGGCGGTCAAAATATCGTCCGCGCGGTGTGCGTGGAAATGCGCTGGGATCTCGCGCTTTAGGAGGGGAATCAACGCCTCCATTTCCGGTTCGTATAAATCTTCGCCGGCTTCCTTCTTTGCAAGATAGCGCTGCGCGCGTTTAAGTGTGCGGCGCATGATCGCCGCAGTACCCATGCGCGTCATGGGTTCCCGCCCTTTGTTTTCCCCATAGTTTCGCTTAGGATTTTCGCCAAGCGCGAATTTCATGGCGCACGGGGCTTTTAAGGTCATCTTCTCTACATCGATGCCGGCAAGCTTGATCGCCGCAATCTGCCCGCCGATCACGTTCGTGCTTCCCGGCGCAACGGCTACCGTAGTAACGCCGGCCTGCCTTGCTTTAGGAATTGCCGTATCGAATGGGTTGAAGCCATCCACCGCGCGCACATCCGGCGTAACAGGGGAAGTGGTCTCATTGCAGTCCTCCCCCTCCCAGCGGAGCCCCTCTTCCGATATGCCGATATGCGTATGGGCATCAATCAGCCCGGGCAGGATATACCCGCCATCGGCATCCAACACTTTTCCGCAATATGCCGGTGCATTCTGCAGTGCGCCGCAGGAAGTAATAACGCCGTTTTCAAAGTCCACATACCCTTTTTCAAAGCGCTCCCCTTCCATTGTGAGCAAAATCCCGTTTTGAATCCGCATACACTCTTAGCTCCTTTGCAATTTGATGAAGCCCAACAAACAGCCTGCCGTATGCTGCGTGCAGATATGCGCGCTCCGCTGTATGGATTTTAATTGCTGCATTCATGCGGCCATTCCCATGGCCGTATGCTTATGCGGGCTCGTTTGAAGTAACGCAGACGCCAATATGCCAAACACCCGATATTCCCTATTTTGCATGCAGGCCGAATTTTCCCAATCTTTCGGCATAGCTTTGCATGCGCGCAAAATGGCATTTGTTCGGATGCGACTGCATGCCCTCCAATAACGATATGGTTCCAAATGGACAGCGCTTGCTGAAAACGGCCCTGCACCTTTCTTGCTTGCAACGCACAAAATTGCTTCCACGCAGCGCGAACAGATAAGCTTCATCCAAAGGATACACCCTGTACCCATAGAATGCAAATGCAAAATCGGCTCCCTTTTTAATGGAGCTCTCCCTTCCCTGCGGAGATGATGTGAAGCGGGATCCCATGCGCAACAAAATGCAGCAGCACAGCTCGCATTTTAGGGTCTCATCCACCACGTCGTTTGCCAGCGCACGGTAGTCCAAAAACTTTCCGTAAAATGCTTGTTTTAGGGTTGCCGCACGATGAAAAGGCTGTTACAATGAGCTTTGGAACCCCATCATTGCCATGTTCTGGCAGGACGCTCCAGTTTAAATCCCAATTTCAACTGAATCTAAGGAGGCAAACCATGCGCGTATTCATCAGTGCAGACATTGAAGGCATCACCACCACTACCCTTTGGGAAGAATGCAACCGCACGCAAGCCGTTTATGCCGCAGCAGCGCAGCAAATGACCAATGAGGTCAAAGCTGCCTGCGAGGGCGCCATCGCTGCCGGCGCCGAGTTCATTCTCGTCAAGGATGCGCACGCAAGCGGCACCAACCTCGATATTCGCCAGCTCCCGCGCTGCGTGGAGCTGATTCGCAGTGGGTGTGGCCATCCTTACACCATGGCTTACGGCGTAGACCAAGGGTTTGATGCGGCAATGTTCATTGGCTACCATTCTGCTGCAGGCAGGAATGGCAACCCGCTGTCCCACACATTTTCGCAGAAGCCTTTTGAGGTGCGCTTGAACGGACAGCTTTGCAGCGAGTTTACGCTGTTCAGCCTGGTTGCAAACTATGAAAAAGTCCCGCCTGTGCTTTTAACGGGCGATAAGGCGCTTTGCGAGGAAAATGCGGGGATGTACCCACTCCTTAAGACCGTTGCCGTAAAAGAGGGCTTCGGGAGCATGACGCGTAGCATCCATCCCGAGCTTGCATGCGAACGCATCAAAGCGGCTGCCCAGGCAGCGCTCACGCAGGATCTTTCCAAGGGTTTAATCCAGATGCCGGAAAAATTCGTTTTTGAGATCACCTATAAAGAGCATGCCAACGCGGTTTCCATGTCGTATTACCCCGGCTTTGCGCTTGTAGGTGAACGCACGATTCGCATGGAAACTTCAGACTATGTAGATGTTGTGCGCGCAGTGAAGTTCGTGCTGTAAGCGCAGGAACATCTTGCAGAGCAAAGTTTTTGACTGAGCATCTGCTCTTTTCTGCTTTCTTCCGGAGCAGCGTGGTAAAACCACGCTGCTCCTCTTGTTTTTGCAATTTAGCAAGATAATAAAAATAAAGCGGCGCCCTCAAAAGCCGGGCATCCCGCTTGGAACTTTCCCTTATCTTCCTATTTGTATTGTTCCTACAGTATCCGTTCCTTTGGGTTACGGCTCCTGTGTTGCCTGCTTCCCTGCTTCTTCCGCCTTCGGCAGCCGGACCACAAAGTTGTGCGCATCTTCCGCACCTGCATTCAACAGCACAGGGTCCAGGCAAGTGGAAAGCAGGGAAAGTGCGTCCTCTGCACCCGCCGCATGCGCAAGAGCCAGCAGATAAACTGCGCATCTTTTGCTTGCAAAGCCGGGTGCAAGTTTCCGCCCCATAATCCAGGGCGCGCCATAAACGCAGCCAAGGCACAACGCAGCTTTTGCATAATCTGCGCGGCGCCGCTCTCTTCCCGCTGCCTGCAAAGCGCGCAACAAAGCATCCTGCTGTGTTTTCCAGCCAGCACGGCTGAAAAATCCCGAATCTGGATCGCCATAAATCCCTGCAAGACGCATACGGGACAAAAACGCTTCGCCGCCATATATGGCGCGCTGATAAAACATAACTGCGCGGCCAAGATCCGCTCCTACTCCCTGCCCAGTTTCATAGCAAAGCCCTACATGGTATAGCGCTTCTCCGCTCCCACTACGCGCCGCTTCACAGAACCAATGAAATGCTTCTTTGGGCGCTGCCCCGAACCGGCCATCTTCTCCCAGCCCTCGCCCCAGGGTCAGCATTGCTTCGACATTGCCCATCCGTGCAGCGCGCTCATACCATGCTCTGGCTTCCTGCGCGCTTCCGGCCACTTCGTAAAAATGTCCCAAACGCAGCATCGCGCTGCAATCGCCTTGTTCTGCTTCCGTTTCGCAGGCATGCAAAATCAGTTGTGCGCGTGCAGCTTTGGAAATGCCCCGGCAATCCAGCTCTGCCCGTGCCTTCGCATCTCCGTTGCCGGCAAGTACAGCTAACTCTTCCAGCAGCTTCTTTTCTGCCTCCCCCTTTTTCATTCGAGCTCTGGCCTTTAGAATAACCGCCTGTTGGATCAGAATCACCACTGCTGCAATGGCTAGAATTGCTTCAGCCATCCGCACGCCTCCTCTGTTTGTTTATGGAAATATTATATCTTATTACTATCATATTTTACAACTGATTCTAGTAATAGTTTGTGTTTCAAATGGGTAGTATCATTATGGTATGAACAGCATGTACGACAACCGATTTGATGTAATCGCGCGTCTTCAGTTTCTTTTAGCGGAAAGAGGATGGACGCGTTATCGCCTTGCCAAAGAATCCGGCATCCCCCATTCCACACTCACCAATCTCTGGCGCAGGGCCAACACGCCAACCATTGCCACACTTGAAGATATTTGCCGTGCGCTCGGCATCACCATGGCTGAGTTCTTCACTTTGCCCTGCAATGATGCGCCCGCTCTTTCGGCCGAGCAGCGAACGCTGCTTGCGCGCTGGAGCCGGCTTACGGCCGAACAGCGTGCATCCTTCCTGCAATTGATGCAATGCTGTGCCTGCAGCAGTTCACTGCGCGCTGAATGATGCTTGGCCAGGCGGCCTTTTTTTGTTTCCATTGCTCTCAGATTGCAAAACTCAGCATTCCTAATCACAAAGTTTAGAAATACTATATTGACAGGATTCGCAAAACATGGTTTAATAGCGCTTGTAGTTTAGAGATTGTAAACTTCAAGTTTATTTATGCTGACTGGGGAGGGATTCCATTTGATCGACATCGGCGGAAAAATCAAGCGCAGGCGTATCCGGCTTGGTTTAACGCAGGAAGAATTCGCCGCGCGAACAGAGCTTTCCAAGGGATTCATCTCGCAGCTCGAGCGCAACTTAACATCCCCTTCCATCGCAACCCTTGCGGATATCCTCGAAGCGCTCGGCACCAGCCTTGCGGACTTTTTTTCCGAACAGGCGGAAGAAAAAGTCGTATTCGGCGCAGATGATGTTTTTGTGAAAGAGGATGACGCATTAGGCCATGCGATTCACTGGTTGATTCCCAATGCGCAGAAGAATTCGCTTGAGCCGATTCTGGTAACGCTTGTTCCCGGTGGGCACACGTGGGAAGACGATCCTCACGAGGGCGAGGAGTTTGGCTATGTGCTTGCGGGCAGCGTTATCCTCCACATTGGGGAGCGCAGCTTCCGTGTACGGCGCGGTTCAAGCTTCTGCTTCAAACCTTCTGCAGTGCACTATATTGAGAATCCCGGCAAAACGGAAGCGCGCGTGCTCTGGGTTTCCACGCCGCCCAGCTTCTAAGTGCTGCCAGCGTTCCATTTTGTTTTGAAGAATCCTGCATGAATTACGAGGTGCCGCCATGTCCAAGCATTTGATCGACTTAATCGACATCAAAAAAACCTATGGTACAGAAGACGCGCTCAAGCGCATCAATCTATATATCCGCGATGGCGAATTTTTGACGCTGCTCGGCCCTTCAGGATGTGGTAAGACCACGCTTCTGCGCCTTATCGCAGGTTTTACCATGCCCACGGAGGGACGCGTTCTCATCGGTGGCAAGGATGTTTCCGGCATCCCCCCCTATAAGCGCCGCGTGAATACGGTGTTTCAGAAGTATGCGTTGTTCCCGCATCTTAACGTATATGATAACGTAGCCTTCGGGCTCAAGATTCAAAAGCTCCCCAAAGATGAGATTGCGCGCCGCGTCAAGGAAATGTTGGAGCTTGTGAACTTGAGTGGCTATGAAAAGCGCTGGATTGAGCAGCTTTCCGGCGGCCAGCAGCAGCGCGTTGCCATCGCGCGGGCGCTCGTCAACCGCCCACAGGTGCTTCTGCTTGATGAGCCTCTAGGCGCGCTTGACCTCAAGCTGCGCAAAGGCATGCAGCTCGAACTTAAGCGCATGCAGCAGCACCTTGGTATTACCTTTGTTTTTGTGACGCACGACCAGGAAGAGGCGCTCACCATGAGCGATACCGTCGTAGTCATGAACGCGGGCGCCATCCAGCAGATCGGCACGCCCACGGATATTTACAATGAACCAAAAAATGTGTTCGTTGCAAAATTCATCGGAGAAAGCAATATCCTACCCGGCACTATGAAGCAGGACCTGCTCGTTCGCTTCCACGACATGGATTTTACCTGTGTGGACAAAGGTTTTGCACCCAACGAGCCTGTTGACGTCGTAATTCGGCCGGAGGATATCGACCTGGTCGCCCCGGAAGCCGGCATGCTGCGGGGCACCGTGAAAAGCGTGCTGTTCATGGGTGTGCATTATGAATTCCGCGTGGAATGCGGCGGAATCACGCTCACGGTGCACTCCACAGATTATGTAGAACCCGGCCGCGAGGCTGGTATCGTGATCCTTCCGGATGCAATTCACATCATGCATAAAAGCGAAGGATCCGATACGTTGGAACACTCCGCACCGGAGGAACAGCCAAGCGAATCGCCAGAACTTTTACCCGAGGAATAACGCAGAAAGGAGGGTCGCCCTCATGAAAATGCGGCGCACGATGTTCGCCTATCCTTATGTTGTATGGATGTTAATTTTCATTCTCGCGCCTGTGCTGATGATCGCCTATTATGCGTTCACCTCAGATGGCACGTTTACGCTTGAAAACCTTACCGGCGCGCTCACAAACGAGATGTACATGCAGGTACTATTGCGCTCGATTTGGATTGCGCTCAAGGCAACCGTGATCTGCCTCGTGCTGGGCTATCCGATTGCCTACCTGCTTTCCAAAATGAAAAAAGGCACGGCTTCTCTGCTTTCGGTGCTCTTTATCGTGCCGATGTGGATGAACTTCCTGCTGCGCACCTATGCCTGGCAGGTTCTGCTTTCGCCCAGCGGCATTCTCAACAGCGCGCTTGAATGGCTTGGCCTTCCCCCCCAGCAGTTTCTTTACACAGAAAGCGCCGTTATGCTCGGCACGGTCTATAACTTCCTGCCATTCATGATTCTCCCCATTTATACGGTGCTCTCCAAAATGGATCCATCCCAAATTGAGGCAGCGCATGATTTGGGCGCAAACGGGCCAACTACCTTTTTCAAGGTGGTACTCCCGCTTTCCATGCCAGGTGTTATCTCCGGCATCACGATGGTATTCATTCCCGCGATCACAACGTTTGCGATCTCCCGCCTCCTTGGCGGCGGTAAATTTATGCTGTACGGCGATTTAATTGAGAACCAATTTATCACGCTCGGCATAGACGCCTGGGGCAGCGGAAGCGCGCTCTCATTCATCCTGCTCATCCTCGTGCTGATTTCCATGGCCATCATGCGCCGAGCTGAGCGGGAGGCCGGTGAGGAAGGAGGCGGCAAACTGTGGTAAAAAAACTGCGCACCTTTTTTAAAGGCACCTATCTCGGCCTCATGCTGGTATTTCTTTATGCGCCGATCCTTGTGCTGATGGTTTTTTCGTTCAACAGTTCCAAAACCATGGGCAACTGGACGGGATTTTCCCTGCGCTGGTATGAAGCGCTCATAAATGATTCCACCATCATGAATGCACTTGGGGTAACGCTTTCTGTTGCCGTGATCTCCGCCGTGGTTTCCACGTTCATCGGCACATTTGCAGCGATCGGCATGCATTCCATGCGCAGGCGGAACCGCGCAATCATTGAAAACATTTCCCAGCTGCCAGTTGTAAACCCCGATCTGGTAACCGGCATCAGCTTCATGATGCTCTTTGCTGCGCTTGGCATTCGGGATGGTTATACGCGCATGCTCATTGCGCACATCAGCTTTAACATCCCCTATGTGATTCTCTCCGTAATGCCCAAGCTGCGCCAGAGCTCTAACATGCTTTATGAAGCTGCCATGGACCTGGGCTGCACACCCTGGCAGGCGCTCACGCGCGTGGTAATTCCGGACATCATGCCCGGCATTGTTTCGGGGTTTATCATGGCGTTCACGCTCAGCCTCGATGATTTTGTTGTAAGCTGGTTTGCAACGGACGGCATCCAGAACCTTTCCATCTACATTTACTCCAGCGCACGGCGCGGCATCAGCCCGAAGATCAACGCGCTTTCTACGCTGATGTTCGTAGCAGTTGTTACACTGCTGCTGTTCATCAACTTGAAATCCATCCGAGAGAAGCGGGAGGCCGATATCCAGAACAGGAAGCTCAAGGCCAAAACCCGCTGAGCCTTTTGGGGCAAATGCGCACCGGCGGCCGGCCGGGCGCTTTGAATAAGCCAAGAAAACGAATGGAGGATCTTATAAAAATGAAGAAGAAACTTGCTGTATTCCTTGTCCTTGTCTTTGCCTTGTCGCTCTGCGCCGCCGGTTGTGGCAACAGCGACAAGGTAACCATCAACGTGCTCAACTGGTGCGATTACATCGATGAAACCCTGCTTGAACAGTTCACGGAAGAAACCGGCATCGAAGTGAATTACCAGACCATGGCCACCAACGAGGAAATGCTCGTAAAGCTGGAAGCCTCCGACTGCATTTACGATGTCTGCTTCCCGTCAGACTACATCATCGAGCGCTTGATCGCAAAGGATTTGCTGCATGAGCTCAATAAGGATAATATCCCCAACCTTGTCAACATCGATGAGCGTTTCCTGGATTTGGATTTTGATCCGGAAAACAAGTATTCCGTGCCATATATGTGGGGCACAGTCGGCATCCTCTACAACACCACTATGGTGGATGAGCCGGTTACCAGCTGGGATATCCTCTGGGATGAGAAATATGACCAGCAGATCTATATGTATGACAGCATCCGCGACACCATTGGCGTAGCGCTCTTAAAGCTCGGGCTCTCCATCAACACCCGCGATGAAGCGGACATTAAGGCTGCGGAACAAGCTCTTATCGAGCAGAAGCCGCTCGTGCTTGCTTACCTTGGCGATAACATCAAGGAGAGCATGATCAATGGCGATGGCGCGCTTGCGGTTGTTTATTCCGGCGACGCCATGTGGTGCATCGACCCCGAAGAGGGCAACCCGGATCTTGATTACGCCGTGCCGGAAAGCGGCTCCAACCTCTGGTTTGATAACATCGTTATCCCCAAATCCAGCCAGCACACCGAGGAGGCAGAAGCGTTCATCAATTTCCTCTGCGATGCAGAAGTAGCCAAAGTTAACACGGAATACATTGGCTATTCCACGCCGAATAAAGCCGCCCTGGCGCTCCTCGATGAAAGCTACACGGAAAACCCCATCTATAACCCGCCCCAGGAGCTGCTTGATAAGTGCGAAATCTTCCACGATCTCGGCGACTTCATCAACGTATACAACGATGCCTGGAACAACATCAAGGGGCAATAAGGAAAAAATCATTTTGGCCCGGGGCTGCGCAGGCGCAGCCCCTTAACCTATGCAAAAACGCTTTTGAGATTTTGGATGCGCTTCCCCAGAATGCTTTTCATTGCATCAGCGCGCTATGGGTAACGCTGCAAAGTCCTCACGCGTGTTGGCCTTCCTGCATAGCGCTGCTTCTGGCAGAGCACCCTGGAAGAATGGCAAAACCTTTTTTCGGACATATGGGCTTGTTGGAGCGCGCGTGTGCCATATGGCTTATGGTTTTATCCTTGCGCTCCGCATCCCGCCTTTGGACATCGTTTTGCAGAGAAGCACGTCTTGCATCATACTATAAGCATATCCTTTCAAAGCTGATGGACGTGCTGTGCGCCGTTCAAGCTGGAAGCCATATCTTTGGATGCAGCTTTGACAGCGGCTAGTATATTCCTTCGCAATCGCATAAATTAAATCAGTCTCACACATCCAGAATCCAAAGGAAACGGGCTTATTTAGCGTTTGGCCTCCCAAGCTTTTTCCAAACTTCATAAATTGTAAGGTCGATGCGTTTGATCTCTTTCCCCCCGTGGCTTCCGTGACTTGAGAAAGGTTCCTATCTTGAATCCAGCAATCGCCCGCCAGAGTTCCGTTTACATAAAGGATGAACATGTAAGTCCTCTGGCAATGTTGCGGTCCTCCGCACTTCTTCTCTCTGCGTAAGAATATCATCTCCCTTGCACCAGAAAAGGACTTCCCGCCTTATGTTCCATTCATCCAGAAGCGGCAAATGGGCGTCCGTCATTGGGATTAGGCAAAGCTCACTTCCTTCCCAAAGTGTTTGCAAAGCAGTACAATAAGGACGGATTAACCGCATTTCCGCAGATTCTCTTAGGATAATAATTCCATCGCAATTCGGAACGCGCCCAAATTTTTTCATTCTTTTCTCGCTTGCCATTCCTAGCAAATGCAATTATAATGAATTTATTATAAATCAGAAACACATGATTATAAATTAGGTAAGCTGCCGCTCGCTTAAGGGCAGCGTGAGGTTTTGATGTTCCGCTTTTTCAAACGCATTTTTGATCCGCAGTTCCTTGTTTCCTCTGAGCATGTGAAAGGCCCGCTCCCCGGGATGGGGGAAGTTTACCGCAATTGTCTCTCCCTCGCCTGGCCTTCCGCGCTTGAAAGCGTGCTTATCGCGCTTGTTTCCTCCGTCGATACCATGATGGTAGGTGGCCTTGGCGCAGCTGCAATTTCCGCCGTAGGCATCACCTCGCAGCCGCGTTTTTTAATGATGACGCCCATCATTGCACTCAACACCGGCGTTACCGCGATCGTTGCCCGCCGCAAAGGGGAAGGCAACATCGATGGGGCATGCCGCTCCCTCAAGCAGGCGGTTATCTTCTGCCTGTTTTTCTGCATTTTAATGGTTGCAGGTGCGCTTTTTTTTGCCCGCGAGCTGCTCACGCTTGCAGGCGCACAGCCGGATTTCATCGACCTGGGCGTAGAGTATTACCGCATTGTTATGTGCGGGCAGTTTTTCGCATGCTTGGGCATGACCATCAACGCTGCGCAGCGCGGGTTCGGCAATACGAAAGTCAGCATGCGCTCCAACGTTGCAGCCAACCTTGTAAACCTTGTATTCAACTATTTTCTTATCAACGGCCACTGGTTTTTCCCGCGTCTTGGAACGCGCGGGGCTGCCATTGCAACAGCGCTCGGCTCAGTCGTCGCCTTTTGCATGGCGCTTGCTTCCGTGCTCCGTCCAGCCGCCCCAGGCGTTCTGACCCTGCGCTCCAATGCGCCCTGGCGCTTTGATCGGCGCACGGCAAGCAGCATCTTCAAGGTGGCTTCAAGCACCTTTGTGGAGCAAATCTTCATGCGCTTTGGCTTCTTCACCTATGCTTCGCTCGTGGCCCGCCTCGGCACGATTGAGTTTGCCACGCATCAGATCTGCATGAACATCATTAACGTCAGCTTCGGCTTTGCGGACGGCTTTGGAATCGCGTCAACAAGCCTCGTTGGCCAGCAGCTTGGCGCAAAACGCCCGGATCTTGCCATGCTTTATGGGAAGGTGGGGCAGCGCTGTTCGCTCTGCATCGGCGTGCTGCTTGCGATCTTCTTCACCCTCTTCCGCCGCGAGATGATCCTGCTGTTCAACGATGAGCCCGCCATTGTAGCGCTTGGCGCGCAGATCGTGCTCATCGTTGCTGCGACCTGCCTTGCGCAAACCTCGCAGGTGGTCATCTCCGGCTGTTTGCGCGGCGCAGGGGATTCGCGCTATGTAGCGCTTACATCGTTTATCAGCATCGCCATCATCCGCCCCGCGCTTTCCTGGCTGCTCTGCTATCCGGTCGGCTGGGGCGTGATCGGCGCCTGGATCGGCCTGTTTGGGGATCAGTTCCTGCGGCTTGTGCTCAATTTTATCCGATTCCGCAGTGGAAAATGGTTCGAGATCGAACTCTAAAGCCCGCAGGCTGCTTGACTTTATGCGCTTTCATGCTATAATGTTGGGCAAACGAATTGAATACCTTGGTTCATGGGTGCCGCCCGTTTCAAGCGGGCGCTGAAAAGGGAAAACGGTGCGAATCCGTTGCAGCCCCCGCTGCTGTAAAGCCGATTTCAAACGCAGATGCCACTGTGCTCCGCATGGGAAGGCGTGTTTGGGAAACGAAGCCAAGCCAGAAGACCGGCCTTTGAACGAACGGGTTTTCTTCGGTGGGAAGGAGCACGCCTGTTTGCCGGGTTTTCGGCATGCCTTGTGAGTGGACAGCCCCTTTCCAAAAAGGGGCTTTTTCTTTGCCCGTTTACAAAGCATTAAATTCTTAGGAGGAATTAAAACCAACATGAACCGGAAGTCTCTATCCATCCTTGCGTTTGCCATTGCCCTTGCGCTGGCGCTTTCCGCCTGTGCACCCACGGAGGCACCATCCCCTTCCGTGCAACCCACAGCAGAACCTACGCCTACAGCCGCTCCTACTGATGAAGTAGTAGCAGAGCCCACCTCTGCGCCGGAAGTTACCATTCTTACGGATATGGTAGGACGCCAAGTTGAACTTCCTGCACAGGTAGAAACCGTTGTTTCCCTCGCTTCGAGCAACACGGAAATCCTCTATGCCATCGGCGCGGGCGACATGCTCATCGGCCGGGATTCCTACAGCGACTACCCGGAAGAAGTAGCGGATGTTGCCGTGGTCGGCGATTTTAACGGGCCAAACATCGAAGCGATTGCCGAAGCGCAGCCGGATGTGGTTCTCGCATCCTCCCTGCTTGAGGATGTAATCAACCAGCTTACGGATCTTGGCATCACGGTCTTCTGCACGGAAGCTTCCGATTATGAAGGGATCTACACTTCCATTAAGCTTATCGGCACAATCTGCGGCAAAACAGAGGAAGCCTCCGCGCTCTGCGCGCAAATGCGCGAAACCATCGACGCTGTGCATGCGGCTGCTGCAACGGAAAACCAGCCGACCGTTTATTATGTAATGAGCTTTGGCGAATATGGCGAATGGAGCGGCGGCCCGGGCAGCTTTATCAACACGGCCATCGAGCTTGCAGGCGGCATTCCGGTCACCAAAGACATGGGCGAAACCTGGGTGAACCCCAGCATCGAGCAGGTCGTTGAGCTGGATCCCGATATTATCCTGCTCTCCTCGCTGTATACGATCGAAGACCTTTCCGCTGCGAACGGCTATGCGGATATGCGTGCGGTCCAAGAGGGCAACGTTTATCTCGTGAACCCGGATTTGGTGGAGCTCCCCGGCCCGCGCATTGCCGAGGCGGTCACCACTTTTGGCGAGATCTTCTCCGCCTATGTTGCAGAAAACCAGGCGGCGTAACAGGTGGACCGGCAATCCGCGAAAACGGCGCTGCGCACACGCGCCTGCATATCGGTTATCACGCTGCTGGTTCTGAGCTTTTTCGCTCTGCTTTTGGCGGTTGCATGGGGCAGCACGGGCTTTAAGGTGCGGGAATTCCTGGAGTATCTTTTTACAGGGGCTTCCAGCGCTGAAGTAATCCTCTTCAAGATACGCCTACCGCGCGCCCTGCTTTCCTACCTTGTCGGCGGCGGCCTTGCCGTAGCGGGCTGCTGCCTGCAAGGCGTGTTCAAAAATCCGATGGCAGATAGCCACATTCTCGGCGTAAGCGCCGGCGCGGGTTTTGGCGCTGCCGCCTGCATCGCCTTTGGAATCGGCGGCGCATCGTTCGGCATTGCCGCGTTTGGCCTTGGCAACGTTGCCTTGGGCGCATTGATCGGCGGCATGCTTGCCGTCCTGTTTGTAGTACAGTTTGCGCGCATCGGCAGGCGCGTTTCCACCTCGGCACTCCTGCTTTCGGGCATCGCTGTATCCTCGCTTTTCACCGCGCTCACTTCTGGCATTATGATCCTGCACCGCGAGAGCATGGAGCAGGTTGTATTCTGGACACTCGGGAGCTTCACGGCCGCTTCGTTTGAGAAAGTGCGCTTTGCGGCGCTCCTCATCCTCCCCTGCTCCGCGCTCTGCATGGTGTTTGCGCGGCCGCTCAACATCATGCTCCTCGGCGAGGAAGATGCTCGCATGCTTGGCGTGGATCCGGTAAAAACGACACGCATCCTCGTGCTTCTTACAACGCTGCTTGCCGCAGGCTGCGTAAGCGTTTCAGGCATCGTGGGTTTCGTTGGCCTCATGCTGCCGCACATCCTGCGCCTTATGACCGGGCCGGACCACAGGCTGCTCCTGCCCTGCTCCTTTTTAGGCGGGGGCGTTTTCCTCTGCCTCGCGGACATGCTTGCGCGCAGCCTGTTCCCGCCGCTTGAAATCCCGGTGGGCGTGCTGTCAGCGCTCTTCGGCGTACCCTTTTTCCTGTATCTGCTGCGCAGGCAGGGGAAAGGAGGCCGCGGATGAGCAGCAGGCTTACGGTAGAAAACCTTTCGTTTTTCTATGGGGAAAAGCCCATTTTAAAAAACGTGTCGCTTGCGGTTGCACCGGGGGAGCTTGTATCCATCCTGGGGCACAATGGAAGCGGAAAGACCACGCTGCTAAGGTGCATCAGCGGCTATCTCAAGCCTAAAGAAGGCGCTGTGCGCATTGGGGAGGACGCTGTTTCCAGCCTTTCCTCGAAGGCGCTTGCGCGGCGCATGGCGCTCGTGCCGCAGAACCCCGTTATGGAGTTCGATTTCACCGTGCGCGATATCGTGCTCATGGGGCGCAACCCGCACCTAAAACGTTTTTCCGGCGAAACGGAAACGGATTATGCGGCGGCGGATGCCGCGCTTGCGCGCACCGGTATGGATGCGCTTGCGGACCGCTCCGTTCTGACGCTTTCGGGCGGGGAATGGCAGCGGACGATCATCGCCCGCGCGATCTGCCAGAAATCTGAGCTTATGCTGCTGGACGAGCCGGTTGCGAGCCTTGATATCAAACACCAAATCGAGATCCTGCGCCTGGTGCGCAGCCTTTGCCGCGAAAGCGGGGTTTCTGCGCTTTGTGTCATGCATGATGTGAACCTTTCCGCGCATTATTCCGATCAGATCCTGCTGCTCAAGCAGGGCGAAGCCCTCGCATGCGGGGCACCCGGCTCCGTAATCACGGCACCACTTCTTGCCGAGGCATACGGCATTGAAGCCGAGGTGCGCACCGAGCAGGGGCATCCTTACATGATCCCGCGCTATGATTGATTTGGCGCATTTTGCTTAAAAAGTCGTGCTGTACGGGCGCTGCCCGCCTGTGCTGCTGTGCTTGCTCCGCTTTGGGAGCCTATCGTGTTCAGTTTGCTGGCAAAAGGGATGGCGAAAGCCATCCTTTTTGCGCGCTTCAAGGCCCCTATTCTATGTATTTTTCAATTCATGTCATGATAAAGATTCATCAAATTCTGCTTGACAAAACAGTTTGCCTTCCTTTATAGTAAAAAAAAGCTGTTTCCATAAAAATTCGTTTTTAATCGTTTCTTTGTTGTATGTTTCTGCGTCCCAACCCATGCTGAACGAGATGGCGGTTTTCTCCCGCCTGGCGTGCCTATTGAAACGCCAAATGGCCTCAATGCGGATGTTCTTCCGCAAACGAGAGGGGACAACATTCCAACGCAATACCACACGCTCCCTTATACGATGGAAGCAGGCATTGTAAGCTCTGTGTATTCAAACTATTATTTTAAATCAACAACCGGGGAACTTTATACCGTTTTTAACGGAGAAATCGAGTTTTTGGGGCAACCTTCGAGCACAAATGCGGATGTAACAATTTCCCTCTATCGCACCTCCGATAATGCGCTTGTGCAGTCGCATGTATATGCCAACAACACACAGTGGTCCAACCGCGTGCTGAAATGGAACGGGATCGATCGTTACGACAATCATTACATTAAAGTCTCAAAAAATACAATCATTGGCACGCTGAACTTCACGCTTGAAATTTCCCAATATCCATAATGAATTGTTTTTTCAAGAATATTTGGCACATGAAGGGATGATAACTCCATGATTTCCAGGTCAGCTGATACCTTTCTACGCTCTGCACGTTATATCGGCCTACGCCAGCTTCGCTGGATTGCGGCAATCCTGCTGGCGGCGTGGGTGATAAACAGCTTTCTTGTGCCGGCGGTCGTTCCGGGGGACAATGGGTTCTTTCCAGGCACGGCGCTTTCCCAGCTTGCCCAGGTGGCGTTCCTTTTCCTTACGGTGGAAGAGCTGCGCTGTGCGCAAAGCAAGCTGCGCTATGCGCTGAAGCTGTTGCTTTGGGCGCTTGCCGCCGGGCTCTTCTGCCTTGGCGTCAACCTGGTATTTGCCCCGCAGCACGGCGTGCTCCTGCTGAGCAATTTCCTCTATGATCTATTCTACGCGGCGATTGCCGGGCTTGTGCTCGAAAGCCTAATCCGCTGGAAAAGCGTTCCAAAGAAGGAGCGCTGGGCCTCCCTTGCGCTGGCTGCCGGGGTTGTGCTCCTTAGCGCGCTGTTGGGAATCCTTACGGATCGCCTGCACGGAACCTCGGGCTTTCTTGGCTCGGAACCCATGCTACACTTCCTGCGCCGCTCCGTGTTTCCCGGCTTGAACGTCACGGTTTGCCCGCGCGCTTTCCTTCTTCTTGGGGCGTTCTGGTATGCGTTTGAAGGCCGGAAGGCGCGCCTTATTGCGCTTGCGTGCTACGCGCTGTGCGGCCTTCCCGTACTGCTGCTGGAAAGCAGCGGGAATTACTGGGCGTGGTGGTTGGGTTCGCAGCTGCCAATGAAGCTCCTGGGGCAGCACATCGCGGATATGGTGCAGATTTATGCGCTGCTTGCCGTGCCGCTGCTTTTAAGCTACCGGCGCGATGCCGCCCCGCAGGAAAACGCTGAAAACCCTGCAACCCGCAACGCCGTCTTGCAGGCTGCCGTGCCGGTTGCGATGTGTTGCGGCTTTATGCTCATCCAGGGTGCGCAGGCTTTGGGCTGGCTTTAACGGCACAGCCTTGCGCAAAGCGCAAACTCCAATGCATTGCCTTGAGCGCGGACTTTATGGCGCGCGTCCGCTCTCAAGGCTTTTTGTTAGGCAGAAGGCCACCTAATTTTTCGCACGAACGGGTGCGGCAGCCTTGCAGCAGACGTTTTCGCACAGGCGCAGAAGCAAAAATGCATTGTAGCGCGTAGCACAAAGCTGGCTGAGATATGTGCGCACACCTTTCCTCTTCAAAATATGGTGCAAGCTTCCATGCTGAGCGGGCCGGATGTTGTTCAGCCGTATTCATGCCCTAAGCATCAAACGTATGCGAAACCCGCGTTGCGATTTTGTGCAGGAGCTTTCCCCACGTTCACTTTGCCGCACCGCGCATTCCTTTTTCCGTTTTCATCATCGCTTCACTGCCGTTAGCAGAGTCTTCCCGCCCATGCGGTCTTTTTTCCGGCGCAAAAGCATGGTGGCGCGGTTGTTGAAAACGCGCTCCGCCCGCTGTGCTTCCCTAATTTCACCTTGCACTGGCTGGCAGCACGCCTTCAAAAGCCGTATGCGCGCCTTTTATCCTGCCGTAAAGCCCGAGGATTCTTCTCTCCTTTGCACGCTTGCGATCCGCTTGGGCACGCGCTTTACTCCCATGCGATCTGCCTGTAACCAGCGAAAAAGGAGGCTTATCGCCTCCTTTTATTTTTCCCGCAAACAGCGCGGAAAGCTGATGTTGCAGCATGCTTATGCCACCACGATATTTACGATGTTCTTCACTGCGATCACTTTGCGCACGGTCTTGCCTTCAATCCAGGGCTGCACCTCCGGCGCCGCCAATACGCGCGCTTCCGTTTCTTCTTTGGAAAGGCCGGCCGGTACGGTTACGCGCGCGCGCACCTTTCCATTCACCTGCACGCCAAGCTCGATTGTGGAAGCAACGAGCGCAGCTTCATCCCACTTCGGCCAGGCTGAGGCATAAAGCGGCGTTTCAAAGCCCAGCAGCTCGTTCATTTCCTCCGTAATGTGCGGGGCAACAGGGTTGAGCAGCGTCAAGAGCGTGTGCAGCTCCTCCCGGGTGATGTCGCCTTTGGCATAAACATCGTTGACAAAGCTCATCATTGCAGCGATGGCGGTGTTATACTTCATCGCCTCATAATCCTCGCTGACCTTCTTGATCATGCCGTGCAACGCAGCCTTGAGATCATCCCGCACGCCGGTCTCCGAAGAGAGCATATCCTGCAAGCGCCATACCCGGTCCAGAAAGCGGCGGCAGCCGCGTGCCGAAGTGGTGCTCCAGGGCTTGGGTTGATCAAACGCGCCCATGAACATCTCATACAGGCGGAAGGAATCCGCGCCCATCTCAGCCACGATGTCATCGGGGTTGATCACGTTCCCGCGGGACTTGGACATCTTTTCCCCGTTCTCACCCAGGATCATGCCATGGCTCGTACGCTTCTGATACGGCTCGGGCGTGGGCACAAGGCCGATATCATAAAGGAATTTATGCCAGAAGCGGGAATACAGCACGTGCAGCGTAGTATGCTCCATGCCGCCGTTGTACCAATCCACGGGCATCCAGTAATCAAGCGCCTCCCGGCTTGCAAACTCCTTGTCGTTATGCGGATCGCAATAGCGCAGGAAATACCAGCTTGAGCCTGCCCAGTTGGGCATGGTATCCGTTTCGCGCTCCGCAGGGCCGCCGCATTTCGGGCAGGTAGTGTGGATCCAATCCTTAGCGCGCGCAAGCGCGGAGGAACCATCGTCCGATGGCGTATAATCATCGATCTCCGGCAGCACAAGCGGCAGCTCGCTTTCGGGCAGCGGCACCCAGCCACATTTTTCGCAATGCACGAGCGGGATAGGCTCGCCCCAATAGCGCTGGCGGCTGAACACCCAGTCGCGCAGCTTATAGTTTACCTTGCGCGCGCCGATGCCCTTTTCCTCCAGCCAGGCGATCATCTTCTCCTTGGCCTGTTCTACCTCAAGCCCATTGAGGAAACCGGAATTGACAAGCTTCCCAGTTTCGCAATCGGTGAAAGCCTCTTTTTCAATGTCGCCGCCCGCTACAACCTCGATGATGGGCAGATGAAATACCTTAGCGAACTCATAGTCGCGCGTATCATGCGCAGGAACCGCCATGATGGCGCCCGTTCCATACGTCATAAGCACATAGTCGGAGATCCAAACGGGGATTTCCTTGCCCGTGGCGGGGTTGATGGCGTTAAGCCCCTTGAGCGGCACGCCAGTCTTTTCCTTTGCCATCTCGCTGCGCTCAAAATCGCTCTTGCGCGCGGCGGATTCACGGTATGCCTGCACTTCCGCCCAATTCTGGATGCGCTCCTTGTATTTATCAATATAAGGATGCTCCGGGGACATCACCATATACGTTGCGCCAAAAAGCGTATCGCAGCGGGTGGTGAAAACGCGCAGTTTATCCTCCGTGCCGGCAAGCGCGAAATCCACTTCCGCGCCTTCGCTCCGGCCGATCCAGTTGCGCTGCTGGGTTTTTACGCGCTCGATGAAATCCACGGTGTCAAGATCGTCGATCAAGCGCTGCGCATAGGCCGTGATGCGCAACATCCACTGGCTGCGCACCTTCTGCACCACTTCCCCGCCGCAGCGCTCACAGTGGCCATCCACCACCTCCTCGTTGGCAAGGCCGACCTTGCAGGAGGTGCAGAAATTGATCGGGATCTCCGCCTTATAGGCAAGGCCATGCTCGAAGAGCTTTAAGAAAATCCACTGTGTCCATTTGTAATACTTTGGATCGGTGGTATTCACTTCACGCGACCAATCAAACGAAAAACCGAGGCGTTTAAGCTGACTGCGGAAGCGGGCGATGTTTTGTTCCGTGACCTTTGCAGGGTGGATGCCGGTTTTGATGGCATAGTTTTCCGTGGGCAGTCCGAACGCGTCATAGCCCATCGGGAAAAGGACGTTATAGCCCTCCATGCGACGCTTGCGGCAGATAATATCAATGGCCGTATTGCTCAATGGATGGCCCACATGAAGCCCCTGCCCAGAGGGGTATGGGAACTCGATGAGCCCGTAAAACTTCGGTTTGGAATGATCCTCGCTTGCTTCAAAGCAATGGGCTTCTTCCCATTTTTTCTGCCATTTCGCCTCTACAGCGTCATGGTCATAGCGTTGTGACATAGGTTGTCTCCCTCCAACTTGATCTTCGCTTTTCTTCCTAAAATTCCACAATGAAAAACCGCCTCTTGCATTCAAGAGACGGCTCAATCAACCGCGGTACCACTCCCGTTGGCGCACAAGCGCCCACTCAACCCCCATAACGCAGGGATACGCCGCGCTTACTTCATTCAGCGCCGGAGGCTCTGCGGCGAGCTTCAAGGCCCCGCTCCGCTGCCTTGCACCTTCCGGCAGCTCTCTTTGGGTAGCTCAGCCCTTACTATTCCGCTTCTTCGCCCTTGTTCGATACTGCAAGGATTATAGCGGAAGGGCAGCAAAAAGTCAAGGGAAAGCCTGCACTTTTTCAAGCATACTCCATGTTCAAATGCATATTGTCAAATTTGCCCGAACGGCACCTTTTTCATTGTTTGCCACGTTGAACCTTTTGCCGCCATGCGGTTGGTTGCGGCTGAACATAGCGGCGGAAAAGGAGCCGCCCCCCTTAAGGACAGTGGTTTGCGGAAGCATGAAGGGTGCTTATTCGGGCAGCTGCATTGGTATCGTTGGAAGGAATACCACAACGGGGATGTCTCATGATGCTTTCGCGCATTTTCCGCAAATCCGCCCAAGTCAAGGGCGCAGCGCCAAGTTCGGCCCCATTTGTTTTGGCGCAAGGCGGCCGGCAGCAGGCAGGGCGGATCCCCTTCCAGAGCCGGTCAACACAGCACCGCAGCGAATGCAAGCCGAATTGAACCGATGTTTCCCCATATCGCCGCCCCTATGCGGCGTTTTTTCCTAAAGCAAGCTCTATTCCCTGCAGCAATGGGCTCTTATTTGAGGAGCTTGGGAACATCGGTACGACGCGTGGCCCGTTTGCATCCAGCTTTGGATTGCATGCGCAATGCCTTTCATTTCCCTCAGCATCAAAAAAGAAGGTCTCGCATAAATGGCTTGATATTTATCCATAAATACGTTATGTTATAGAAAATGCGTAAAAGAAAGGATGGTGGTTTGTCCCGATGGACAGTCCCAGTAGCGACGAAGGCGCTCCTTACAATTTGTTTTTATTGATGTGCGACATACCTGTGCCTGTATTGAGGGAGTAGGTACGTTTTTTTGTTGTTTTTATAGCCATGCATTGAAGCAAAACAAAGTGAAGGAGTAAACAATTATGCCACTTACGAGTTTCATCCCCAGCATTCTGGTGATGGCCTTTTGCATTATCATGTCCGCATATTTTTCTGCAACGGAAACCGCTTTTTCTTCGCTTAATCGAACGCGTATAAAAGTTTTGGCCGAAAACGGAAACCGCAGAGCACAGCTTACCTATCGCCTATCGGAAAATTACGATAAGCTCATCTCCACGATCTTGATCGGGAACAACCTGGTCAACATTTTGGTAGCTTCGGTTGGAACGTTGCTTTTTGTAGAGATCTGGGGCGATATTGGCGCCACCATTTCGACCGTGGTGGTCACGATTGTTGTGTTGATCTTCGGCGAAATTACGCCTAAAAGCATTGCCAAGGATTTCCCGGAAAAATTTGCGATGTTCAGCGCTCCGCTGATCAACATTTTAATTTATGTGCTCACGCCTGTAAACTTCCTGTTTACCCAATGGAAAAAGATGATCTCAAAGCTTTTCCAAACCAAGGAGGACGAAAAAATGTCCCAGGAAGAGCTCCTGCTGCTCCTCGAGGATGTTCAGCAGGAGGGCAGCATAAATGAGGATGAAGGCGTGCTGCTCAAAAATGCGGTTGAATTCAGCGACCTTGAGGCGCAGGATCTTTTAACCCACCGCGTAGACCTTGAAGCGGTCGATATCGATGCCACCAAAGACGAGATTGCTGAGCTCTTTACCGCATCCCATTTTTCCCGGTTGCTGGTATATGAAGAAAGCATCGACAAAATCATTGGCGTAATTCACAGAAAAGATTTCTATGTTGGCAACGGCATTACGTCAAAAGAGATTAAAGATATTATTACGACGCCGCTTTTTGTTATGCCAGCCGAAAAAATAAGCCGGCTTCTTAAGCTTTTGCAGGCTAACAAATCGCACATTGCCGTTGTGATCGATGAATATGGCGGAACGCTCGGCATTGTTACCATGGAAGACATCCTGGAAGAGCTTGTGGGCGAAATCTGGGATGAGCACGATGAAGTCGAGGAACCTTTCCACATGGTGGACCCCAACACCTACATTCTGGAAGGTGACGTAACGTTCGATGATTTTTGCTCGTTCTTCAACGTTAAGGGCGAGGCGGACAGCGTCTCCATCGCCGGGTGGATCATGGAGCAAATGGGCAAGATCCCGGAGCAGGGCGATTCCTTCACTTACGGAAACTTAACCGTGAGCATCGAACAAATCAGCGGCAACCGAATTCTTAAGGTTCGCGTAACAATGCCCGATGCCATTGCGAGCTAAAGGTTGATTTCTATAGAGCGAAACTATGCGCCGCAGGCCAATTGCCTGCGGCGTTAGGCTATTCAGAAGCGGCTGGGCGCTGTTTTTTTGAAGGTTCTATGGTTCCTTTGCGTCTTCAGCGCTGCCAGAAGGCCATATAAAAAGCCCTCGCTGCACAAAGCGTTTTTGAATGTAACACAACCTTCCAGTGAATTTTTGCGTGCTTCCTTAGGACAATTTACCTTGTAGCACCAAATCAGAGCCAAGCTTCTGGGTATTGCAAATCCCAGCCACTGTACTAAGGCTTTCTTTCCCACAAGCTAACGCTGCAGGCAATCAGCATGCGGCGTTTTGTGCGTTTACGGCTTTGCCCTTCCGATTGCGATGGCGCTTTTGCGAATAATCCTGCCGCAACATTCGGGGCCTATCTTGCAGCGTTCACATTGCTCCGCCAAAGGCAGCAACGCCATGGAAGGAGACTACAGACAGCAGGGTTGGCACAAGCTTTCCCTGCATTCTATGGCAAGTGCAGCCATAGGAATTCGTTTTGTTTGGAACACTTTGAACATTTCTTGCGTTTTTATAATAAAGATCAATTCGGAGGATATCTTTTATGCAACGATATGCAGCGATGATTTTGGGACTCCTGCTTGCGCTCGCAACCGCAGGCTGCATGGCGCCGGCGGCACAAGAAATGCAGGATCAAGATGGCAATGAAGCCGCCTTGGAAACCCCAGAGGCCACAGCAGGGAACGGCTGGGGAATAACACTTTCTGCCAAAGATGTTACGCCAACGGGGCTGACACTTGTGATCGCCCAGTCCGGCGGAGCGCCTTCGGGTACGCTGCAATTCGGCAGTAGCTTTCAGCTCTCTGTTCTAGTGGATGGCGTTTGGAGCGACGTGCCCTACACCGTCGATGCGGACAGCGTGGCCTGGACGGCCGAAGCCTACATGGTCGCCATGGAAGATTCTGCAGAATATAGTATCACATGGGAAGCCATCTATGGGGTCCTGCCCGCAGGGGTTTACCGTATCTGCAAGGAATTCCAGGATTTCCGTGCGCCTGGCGATTATGATACGGAAAGCTACTGGGCCGAATTTGAAATTATATGATGCTGCGCTGCTTTACTCGGCCTTAAAGTGTTCCGGCATTGGGTCCTAAAAAGAATGCTTTTTCCCGGTGTTCAATTTGGCTTGACTGCCGTTTATCTCTGCGGGAGCAGCAAGGTTTGCAAGCTTCCCAAAACGCACTCATACAAAGCCATTTCCTGTTGTAAGTGCTTGTGTGCAGTGCTATAATAGCGCTTGTGTGTTTAGGCACAGGAGGCGAAATCAAATGGACATTGTTGCTACAGTTTCCCCGATGACCTGCGCAGCGCTTGTCGCCGTTGTGCTAGTAAAACCGTCCGTGCGGGTCAAGGGGCATACGGTTAATATTTTCTGGGTCGTTCCGCTTGTCGGCGCGGCCATTTTGCTGCTCCTTGGAACGATCTCCCCAGGGGAAGTCCTTGCCGGCCTCACTGCGGAAAGCAGCATCAACCCGCTTAAGATTCTCGTGCTCTTCCTTTCGATGACGCTCATTTCCGTCTTCCTGGATTGCGCGGGCTTTTTCCGTCATCTTGCTACAACCGTATTGCAGCGGCAGAACGCGAGCCAATTCCAGCTTTTTACGCTTCTTTATGCACTCGTTTCCGTGCTGACGGTGTTTACCTCCAACGACATCATCGTGCTTACCTTCACGCCGTTTATCTGCTATTTCGCGCGGGATGCAAAAGTTGACCCGATTCCATACCTCGTATGCGAATTTGTTGCAGCAAATACGTGGAGCATGGCACTCATTATTGGGAATCCCACGAACATTTACCTCGCTACGGCAGCCAATGTATCGTTCCTTGGCTATACTGCTGTGATGCTGCTGCCCACGCTGTTCGCAGGTTTAGCTTCCTTTGGCATGCTGTGCCTGCTGTTCCGCAAGAAGCTGCGCGGCGGTTTTGCGCATGCAGCCGTGGAAGATGCACCGCAGGATCCCGTGCTCGTGCGGCTTGGCATCGTCCACCTTGTGCTGTGCATCGTGCTGCTGGTGTGCTCTTCTTACCTTGACCTGCCCATGTGGCTGATCTGTTTTGCGTTCTTTTGCAGCCTGTTCCTGCTTGCAGGCATTTACCTTATGCGCCGTGGGCGTGGGCTCTCAATGCTGCAGGAAGCCTTGCATGGCGCGCCATGGGAAACCGTACCTTTCATCCTTTCCATGTTTGTGCTCGTGCTGGCGCTTAACAAATATGGTTTAACGGACCGCATTGGTGCGTTTCTCGGCAGCGCGCATCCCGTAGTAAGCTATGGTATTTCCTCTTTCCTTGGCGCAAACCTCATCAACAACATCCCGATGAGCGTGCTGTTCTCTTCCATCGTATCCGGGCTTTCCGGCGAGGCGCACTCCGCTGCGCTCTATGCCTCCATCATCGGCTCCAACCTCGGCGCGTTCTTTACGCCGCTTGGAGCGCTTGCAGGCATCATGTGGGCCGGTATGCTCAAAAACCATGGCGTAAAATTTGGGTTCAGCCGTTTCATTGCCTATGGCGCTGCCGTAGCAATCCCGGCGTTGGCGGCTGCATTGGCGGGACTTGCTCTGATGCTTTAATCATTGCGTAGCGCATACAAAAGCTTTGCCTTTTAAAGCCTTCATGGCTTTCGTGCGCCCCGAGAGGATTTTCCCTTTCGGGGCGATCTGTTTTTGGCGATGAAATAAATGCATGAGCTTGAGCGTTTGCAAGCCCCCCCACAGCACATTTGAGAAATACCGCAAAGTGCTGCAAAGATGCTAAAAACGCTGCGGGCGGCCTATGGCCGCCCGCTTCTTCGTTTCCGCTTATTCCTTGATCTCCGCAAGCTCCGCATCGGAGATATTGCGCAGCTCTTTTTTATTCATCATATCGTAAATGATAGGCACCACAAAAAGCGTGAGCGCTGTTGCATAGACAAGGCCTCCAATGCACACAACCGCGACCGGCTGCATGATTTCCGTTCCGTTTCCTACGCCAAGTGCCATTACAATAAGGCCCAGGATGGTTGTAATCGAAGTCATAAGGATGGGCCGCATACGCGTAGCGCCTGCCTCTACGATGGCTTCCACGCGGCTTGTGCCTGCAAGGCGGAGCTGGTTGATGTAATCCACCAGCACAATCCCGTTGTTAACGATGACGCCCACCAACATTACAAAGCCAATCATTGCAATGATACTGATGGTCATCCCGCACAAAAGCAGCGCGATAAGGCCTCCTGTAAACGCAAGCGGGATGGTAAACATCACGATAAAGGGGGATTTGAGGGACTGGAACTGCGCCACCATGATGAAATACACCAGCAGCACGCCAAGCAAAAGCATGAGCGCAAGATCGCCCATGGCGTCCATGATCATTTCGTTTTCCCCTTCAAAGGCATAGCTTACGCCATCTGGGAGGGAAAGCTCCGCAAGGGCCCGTTCCGCTTCTGTAGTCACAAGCGTCACGTTATGGCCGGGCGCAATCTCTGCGCTCACGGTTAGGTAACGCCGCTGATTGACGCGGGAAATGGCGCTGAGCGTCTCGCTTTCTGTGATGATGCAAATGTCGCTGAGCGCTACCTCCTCTTCTGTGCCATCCGCTCCCGTTATGGTAAACGTGTAGTCGCTCAAGTATTGCGGCGTAAGCTCTGATACCGTATCCGTGGTTACGGAAATTTCATAAGCGTAATCATCAATGGTAACTTCTGTGGACGCAACCTCCGTTTGCAGCGCCGCGGCGATCTCCATATAAACCTGCGCAGTGGTCAAGCCTTTTTCCATGGCGGCATTTTTATCCACTGTAAACTTGATGACGGGCGAAGGATCCTCGATGCCGTTTGCAACATGGATCGCCCCTTCCACGGTGGAAAGCCGCTCTGCAACCGTCTTTGCGCCCTCCTGGAGCGATGCAAGATCGTTGCCATAGATGTTAATCGTAATCCCGGAGCCGCTTAGCGCGGACATTGCGTTCATCATGGAGCCGGATCCTGCCGCCTCAACCGTATAGGGCAGACCTTCCGCCATCTCGTTGATGCGCGCAGCGACCTCGTTGCCCGTAAGCGGTCCATCCTCACGCACGGTAACATAAATGGTAGCGGCATCCTCGGAAGCGGAGGCTTGCAGCATCCCGCCGGAAGCGAGCATGGCGCCTACGGTTTCCACCCCTTCAATCTCGGAGATCATCGCAACGGTCTCATCTGCGGCAGCTTTCGTTTCTTCGATCCCAGACCCTTCCGGCATCGTCAAGTCTACGGTCAATTGCGGCATATCCATTTCCGGCATGAAGATAAAGCCCCTTTGCACGGTAAGGAAAATGCTCCCAGCAAGCAAAAGCAGGCAAGCAATTAGGACAGGTGCTTTGTGGCGCAGCGCCCCGCGCAGCAGTTTTTGATAGCCTTGCAGGGCCTTGGAAAATCCGGTTTTTTCTTTGGGCGCCGCTTTACGGAGCATGCTGGAGGACATGGCCGGCACCAGCGTAAGCGCCACAATCAAACTCGCGAGCAATGAATAGGTAATGGTGAGCGCCATGTCGGTAAAAAGCTGCCGCGTCAACCCTTCCACGAACACGATGGGCAAAAACACGCAGACCGTAGTGAGCGTAGAAGAGGTAATAGCCGCAGCCACCTGCTTTGCGCCGGAAACAGCGGCCTGCACGGCGGAAGCGCCATTGCTGCGCAGCCGGTACACGTTCTCAATCACAACGATGGAGTTATCCACCAGCATCCCGACCGCAACGGCAAGGCCGGAAAGCGAAATCATGTTGAGCGTTACGCCGGAAAAATACATAAGCACAAACGCAAACACCACGCTGATGGGAATCGAGCAGAGGGTAATGAACGTTGGCCGAATGTCCCTTAAGAACAGGAACAGGATCACGATTGCAAACACCGCGCCCCATAGCAGGCTTGAGAGGATGGAATCGGTGATTAAGTAGATGTAATCGCCCTGGTCCATGAGCGGCACAAACTTAAGGCCATCATATTGTTCGGAAAGCGCGTCGAACTCAGCACGGATGTTATCCGAGACCTCTGCGGTTGCATAGGTGGACTGCTTCTGGAAGGTGAGCATCACGCCATCATTGCCGTTGATGCGGCTGTAGACGGATGCCGCATTGTCCGTGATAAACACATCCGCAACATCATCCAAATAAACGGGATCCATGCCTTCCATGCCCGTATCAAACAGCATCAGCTGTTTCAGTTCCTCGAGGGATGTAATCTCATCGCCTACGCTGACGAGCCATTTTACGCCATCCTCCTGCACATAGCCCGCAGGCATAGCGAAATCCTGCGCCTGGAGGATGTTTGCAACCATATCCATCGTAACGATATTCTGAAGGTCGGCCTGCTCAAGCGCTTCATCGCGTGCTGCATCAAGCTGCTCCTGCCCTTCCTCAACCTCGCTCAGCGCATCGGCAAGCTCCTGCTCACCGCTGTTAAGCTTGGAAGCCGCGCTATCCAGCTGCTTCTCGGCATTGGCCTTTTCACTCTCGAGCGTTTCGAAGGCATCCTCAAGCTGCGTTCCGCCGCTTGCGAGCTCGCTCTTCGCGCTTTGCAGCTGGGCAATGCCGCTGTTGATCTCCGCAAGCCCATCCGCCAGCTGCGCAGATGCCGACGGCAGATCGGCGCGGGTTAGGTCCATGCCAGCAAGCGTGGCATCAATCTGCGCAAGCCCATCCTGTACTTCCGCAAGCTGCGCCTGCGCTTTTGCATACGCTTCCGAGGAGCCAGCGCGCGTCAAGCCCTGCGCGGAGAGCGCCGCGTCTACCTCTGCAAGCGCTGCTTTTGCCGCAAGGTATTCCGGCGCACTTTCAAGTTCCGCAATTTGCTGCTGCTTTTCTTCATCGCTCAGCGCAGCATCGTTGCGCACTGCCTCTATTCTTGCTTCATACTCCGCTTCCACAGGGCCAAATGTGTCGATCGCCTGTACTGCGCTGCTCAAGGCGTTCACTGCCTCCTGCAGCGCAGGTTCGGCAGCTTCGAGTTCTGTGACCGTGCTTTGCAGCTGCGCGAGCTGCTCCTGCTGCGCTTCCAGAGTGGAGCGCATGTTACGAAGCTCGGAAAGGTTTGTGCGGATCAAATCCTCCGCCTCTGCAAGTTCCTCCTGCTTGGCGACCAGCTCTTCCCGCGCTGCTTCGGTCTGCGTTTCGAGCTCCTTGCGGCCGCTCTGGATCTCTTTCCGGCCATCCTCCAGCTGCTCCTGGCCTTCCTCAATTCCCGCGCGCGCATCATCCAGTTCTGCTTGGGGTTCCTCAAACTCCGCACGGATCAAGGCGAACAGTTCCTCGTTGAGCGCGTCGATCTTTTCCTGGCTGATTACAACGTTGAGCGTTTCTTCCACAATGCCGCTCGTCGATATGCTCGCAACACCCGCCGTACCTTCCAGTTCCGGCAGAAGCGTATCCTCCACAAAGGTTGAAAGGGCAATATTGTCCATCCCTTCCATGGAAACGGCGGACACCATCACCGGCAGCATATTGGGGTTGATTTTTAAAATATAGGGCGTGCCAACCGTTTCTTCCCAGCTGCCTTCGATTAGGCTGATCTGCTGAAGGATATCCACCGTGATGGCATCCATGTTCACATCCTCGTTGAATTCAAGAATCACAAGGGAGTAGCTATCCGAAGATGTGGATGAGACTTCTTCAATGTTTTCAAGCGTTGCCATCGCCTGCTCCAGCGGCCGGGTGATCGTGGTTTCCACGCGTTCCGGCGTTGCGCCGGGATATGTAGTCATGATGACAACGTATGGAAAATCCATGTTCGGCAGCAGATCCGGTGTCATTCGCGTGAAAGCTACGGCGCCCAGCACAAGCACCGCAATGACGGCAACAAATATGGTAAGCGGTTTTTTTACACTGAATTTCGACATTTCAATCTCCCAGATGCATCTTTTACTGTTTCTTAGGCAGCAGCACGCCCCGGCGTATCATTTCGAGCTTTTGCTCAAACTGCACAAGATAGTGTTCCCGGTTCTCCGGGTGCGTAAAAACGCGCGCGACTGTATTGCGCGCCAGCACCACAAGCGTATCAAGCAGCAGGAAAACCGCTTCGTCTGAAGCATCCCGAAATCCAGTGCGGTCAATAAGCGGCAAGCCTGCACGCACCAGCGCGCGCTCGTTATTCATCAGCTGTTCAAAGGAAAAGCGCCGGTTCATCCGCATGCATGAGAACAGGTTCCTGCACAGCGCGCTGCGTCCTTCTTCCATGCCGAACGATACCGTACTCGCAACTACTTGATATGCTGCTTCAAAAACATTCAGCGGGCTCCTGCCAAACATGGCGCGGATCGTGTTCTCCATCATGTGGCAGTAGTCGCCCATGAGGTATTCGATCATGTCATCCTTATCATCAAAGTAATCATAAAAGCTTCCGCGGGGTATCCCCGCCTCCCGTATGATCCGGTTGATGGAAACCTCGTCATAGGGAACGCGGGAAAGTTCCTCCCGCGCCGCTGCAATGATCCGCTGCCTTTTTTCCTCCGGCAAATGGAGGAAGCGTTCGCTGGCCATTTTCTTCCTTCCTTCAAAAATGACACCCTGTCATGCAAGGTGTTCAAAATAGCCGGCTGATTCCGCCGGCATCTTCGCAATGATTATAATGCAGCGCATATGCGTTGTCAACGCACGCACATCTTTTTCACATTTCACTTTACCAAAGCCATTCTTAGAAATGGTACACCGCGTTTTCACGCCCTGCCCCGCAGCAGAAAGCGCTCTTTAAGGATGCTTGCCTAGGAAAGCAGCGCGTTGAAGCGGGTAATATTGGGGCAGCTGCATTGTCATCGCTGGGAGGAATACCAATCGGGTATGCCTCCCTCCTCTTTCGCGCATCTGCCCGTTTCAAGGGCGGTCAATTCAGCTCCATGTATTCTGGTGCAAGGCGGCCGGCCACAGGCAGCATGGCTCCCCTTCCAAGGCCGGCCAACGCAGCGCCGGAGCGAATGGAACCAAAAGCGACCGATGTTTTCCCATGTCACCGCCCCTTTGTCTTGCGCTTTCCTTCTCCAGGCGCGTGCAAAGGAGCAGCTTTGCATGCCTCCCTTCCAATTCAATCGCGCAGGTAGAACCCCGACGCTTTGATAAGGATGGCATGCTTTTTCAGCATGGCGAAAGTCTTCGCAAAGCCAAGAAGCGCAGCACCAATTAAGATTTGCCAAACCTTAGCCGTTTTGCTCTTCCGCAAAGCCTCTGTGCAGCGCGTTGGATGCCGCATCGCAAACCCGTCTTACCATGGGGCCGTTTTTTCTTCAACTTCAACGAATGATGGAAGGCGTTGGAAGAACAGCACGCTCTCAGCTTGCCAAAATATGCCGCACGTCTAAAAGGTCTTCATTTGGATTTTCCAGCAATATGTGCAAATTCCATGGAACTTCGTCCAGCAAAGGTTTCTTTTAGGTTCCCATCCACATCGAGGGTACAGAAAGAGCCTGTGGGGTTTAAAAAGCGGCGCATGCCATATAGACCGAGGGCGCGCCCTAAGGCGCGCCCTCGCAAAGGATACGCTATTGGTTTCATCAGCTCCAGCTGCCGCTACCTACAGACACGCTGTGCAGCGAGCTGAAGAAGCGCGTTGCATCGTTGCGCGTAAAGGAATACGGCACGCGAGCATAGAACAGTTCACCGCTGCTCCACCAATATGCCTCGCTATATCCAAGCGCAGCATGCTCGGTGAAATAATACGTCTTTCCGCCTGAAGTAAACCGATCCCAATAGCCGAAGCTCTCCGTGCAGGCATAGGGATTGCGGTACCAGATAAAGGTTGCCTGGTCCGAATTGGTCTTACTGCGGAACGTAACGCGCATGGTTTGCGAGCCGCTGAAGGAGAAATCGTCCGTGCGGAACGCATAGCCGCGCGGTGGATCCACAACATAGATCCTCGTCAAGTTTTTAAAGCCGTAGGAAGACCTATCCCGGTTTTCCTTGATAAAGGAAACGAGCGTGGAATCCGCTTCATCCAGCACATTCTGCCACGAGCCATCGCCGGAACCACTCCAGTCGCTGCCGCCTGCAGCGCTTTGCAGAAGCAGGTATTTGCTCTGCACATACAGCGCTTGCCCATTTAGGTTGATGAGTGCCCAACCATCGGACGCAGCAACCACTTTCAACAGAAGGCCTTTCAGCAGCGTGCCTGCGCTCGCATAATTCGTACCGGGGCCGCGGTATGCCGTTACATTCTGCGTGGTGGTATAATAGCCTGCAACCGTAACGCCGGGATTGGGGCTCACGGAAGTGCTGGTGGTGACATAGTAAGTGGGGATATACGCCACGGTCTTGTTCCAGGTAATCATGGTCCAATTCCCGATGGTGCCCAGGCAGTCAATGCGGGTGCCTTTCGCAATCGTGCCAGCTTTGGCATAATTGGTACCAGGGCCGTAATACGCCGTGACCGTTGCGGAAGTGATGTTATAAACGGTAACGGTGCCGCCCGAACTGCTTCCCGATCCCTGCTTCAGATATTCGAAGAAAGCATAGCATTCCGTGCCTTTCCAGTTGACCTTGGCCCAATTGCCGGTAACGGAAATAAGCGTAACGCTTTCCCCTTTCTCCAACCAGCCGATGCGTGCATAGCTCGTTCCAGGGCCCTTGCGCAGGTTCAGCGCCGTGGTGGCATAATACCGAGCTCCGTTCGTAATCGTGCTGCCTCCACCGCTCGAGACCGGGGCAAGATATTTAAAGAACGCATAGCACTGCGTGCCGTTCCAGTTCACCTTGGCCCAATCATCGCTCACGGAGATCACAGTCACCTTCTCGCCTTTTTCCAGCCAGCCAATGCGTGCATAGCTCGTGCTCGGCCCCTTGCGCAGGTTCAACGAAGTCGTGGCATAATACTGGTTGCCCGTGCTCGTCGTGCCGCCCGAGGTGATTCCGTTGCCTTCCAAATGCATGCCCTTGCCGATGACGAAGCCATCTGCGCGGGAGATGGAGCGCAAATATGCGGTGGAAACATAGCCATAACTACCATTGTTCAAGCTGATCTGCGTCCAGTTCCCGCTGGTCCCAGTGCGGATTACAACCGTGCCGCCCTCCAGCCAGCCGATGCGCGCATAGCTTGTTCCCGGCCCCTTGCGGATGTTTACATCCTCTTTTGCCTGGACATAGCCGGTAGCAATCACCGTGCTGTAAGAAACAGTCTCGGCAAGCGCCGGAGCAGCAAGCCCAAGCAGCGTAACTGCAACAAGCAGTACGGCGAGGATCGTTTTTGCATTGCGTTTCATGATGATGACATACCTCCTTAATTGTTTTTAATTCAAAGTTTCCCGTTCCATCGTGTTTTCCAATTGTATCCTCCCGCACCTATAGTATACCATCGAAGGGAAACTCTAGGAACATTGGGATTGTTAAGTTTCCAAGAACAATTTCCTTTTCCACACGCTGGAACCCTTGTTTCAAGTTTGTACTGCAGGCAGGTGCTTTATGCGGCGCAGCTTACATCCGGTTCACGATACCTACAAAAAGCAGTGCGCCTTCTGCGCTTATATAATAAAGAAACGGCCGATCGAGAATCATGTCCGCGCGGCCTTCGGGCATGGGGGAACCCGAAACGTCAATTTGCGTATATGCCGCAGCTTCTACGCCATCCTCGTTGATGCTGATGCGCGCCTGCTGGCGCACGCCGTTTACCCAAAGCGGCATTTCCGTCTTCTCTTGCAGCAATCCGGAAAAATTGGCAAGCGCCGGGTCAAACGCAGCGCTTATGCCCATGGCTTGCAGGGTTTGAGAAAGCTCTGCCTCTGCTGCATAATCGAACTTCGGGATCTTCCAAACCACTTCCCCCACGCCGCTTTCGCAGCGTCCGGAAACGATGGCATCAAACGCATCCGCATCGGCAAGGATCTGCTGCGGGGTGCAATCCGCATCCGGAAGGATGAAAGTCATCGCGCCGTGCTTGAGCTGCAGAGTAGATAGGGTGCAGCCCACCGCATCGTTCTCATAGCGGGAAAACCCATGGATCCCATAGGTGGCATTCAAGAATTCGCACTGGGTCTGGCTGCCATCCGCATTATAAAACGTTGCCGGCGCCGTTTTGTTCCGGTCAAACCGGTTCGACCATTCATCGCGGTAATAAACCGTGTTGAAGAGCAGCAGAGCCGTTTTAGGATCTACGGAAAAGCCCTCGCCGCGGCCAAGCAGGCCCTCCGTCTGCTCCGCGATCCAGGCGGAAATCTGGTCTTGCGCCGAAGCAAGTGCGAAATCAGCGCGCCAGGCTTCCACGCCGTATCCATCCGCAAGGTTTTGGATTGCATCAAGGTCGAGCGCATCCGCAAATGCGTCTGCGATCCAGATTGACCCGGCAGCATGCAGCTTCCCCATTGCATCATCGATGTGCATGTTGGCAAGCAGCTTGGCCGTTTCGCTTTCCGCCAGTGCCGCTTCCACGCCAAGCGCCTGTAGAAGCTCTTCCTTCGTTTCCCCCTCAGCAGCCCCGGCGAGGACAGCCGTTGCCAAATACAGGCTCACAGGAGAGAGCAGCGCGTTTTCCTCTTCGCCTTTCGGGAGCCCCTCCCGCGCTGTACGCACGCAAAACGAACGCAACGCTGCAAGGTACTCCTCGGCCACTTGGGTGCGCGTGCCAATGCTGCTCCCATCCTTTTTCATGCCCCGCACGGCTCGCTGCGCCGGGGTGGCAAGGCGTGCAGCGCCCTCCGCAGAAGGCCCGGCAGTACATCCAAAGAGTATCGCCACCACAAGCAAGAGCGGCAAAAGCAGGCTGCGTTTCATCTTCAAGATCCCCCCCATCCATTTATTGGTTCTCAATATGAAAACGCCTTTACTTTGGCAAAGGTTCCATGTTAGGCTCTTTCCGCGCTAAATTCAATGAATCCATTGTGTGCCATGTGTTTATGCCGAATTAGATTTTGAAGTATAGGTAAACTGCGTTTTTTGCTATTTCAATAAAAGCAAACCGCTTTTTAATAAAAGGTTAATCGGCCTTTGATTCGACCTTGAAAATCTTCTGCTATGCTGTTTTTGTAAGTTACAACAGCCAATTTTAGAAAAGGAGGATGCCATGCCGTCCGTTTATATTTTAATCACCCGCACCAACACCATGTTTTCCCGTGGTATCGGCCTTGTAACCGGCGCGGAGTTCACGCATGTTTCCCTTGCGCTCGACCGTGAGCTTACGCATATGTACAGCTTTGCCCGCCGCTTCGACCGCATACCATTTTTCGCAAGCCTTGTGCGTGAATCGCTTGAGCGAGGCGTATACGGCAGGAATCGCAATGCTCCTGCTGCGCTGTTTGAGCTGGAAATGAGCGATGCTGCCTATGGGCGCATGATGCGCCGCCTTTCCTCCATGCTGTGTGAGGCAGGCCGATATCGCTACAACGTATTGGGGCTTTGGGGATATCTGCGCAGAAAACCGCGCCACAAGGCATACCATTATTTCTGCTCTCAATTCGTTTCGGAATTGCTTGGTGAAGCAGGCGCGCTCGCACTTCCTTGTGATCCCGCATTGATTTGCCCAAACGATTTCGCTCACATGCCCGATCTTCACCTTCTTTATCAAGGGCCGCTGCGTTTTTGCGGTATTCCGCAAGCGCGCAGCATGCGATTGCAGCCCACTTCCGCCTAAGGTTGGAAAAGCGCCAAGGCAGGCTCCGGCGCACCAACGCGGCCCAGATGCTAATCCAAGAAGTACCGAACGTTCGCCATCCCGCATGCACCCCTATAGCTGGGAAACAGCATGCATCATCCTCTTCCCATCTAGCAAAAGCCCACACCGCTGCCGGTGTGGGCTTTAGAATCATTCATTTTTCCCTTGGATTTACTCCGTGTAATACTCGCCCCGGCGGTAATCATACACTGCACCGCGCGAGAAGGAATCGATATTTTCCAATACTTTGCCCGTGCCGATCGCAACGCAGGAAATTGGGTCTTCGGCAATGTAGCAGGGCACCTTGGTGTGTTCCGAAATGAATTTATCGATGCCATAAAGCAGCGCACCGCCGCCCGTAAGGCAAATGCCGTTTTCCGCAACGTCGCTTGCAAGCTCAGGGGGCGTTTTTTCAAACATGGTGCGCACGCTTTCAAGGATCGCCTGCAACGGTTCTTCCAGCGCATCGATCATCTCATTGCTGCCAACAACGATCGCTTGCGGCAGACCGGAAATCAAGTTGCGGCCTTTTACGTCGATGAAGAGCTGCTCTCTGCGCGGATATGCAGAGCCGATGCGAATTTTCATTTCTTCCGCGGTACGCTCACCGATCAAAAGGTTGTGCTTTTTGCGCATGTAACGAACGATCGCATCATCGAATTTATCGCCCGCAATTTTAATCGAATCGGAGAGTACTGCACCTCCAAGGGAGATAAGTGCCACATCTGCCGTTCCGCCACCGATGTCCACCACCATGTTCCCGCGCGGCTCTGCAATATCGATGCCTGCGCCGATGGCAGCTGCGATCGGTTCTTCAATGAGATAGGTATGGCGGGCGCCGGCTTCCTCCGTTGCATCAATCACGGAGCGCTTCTCCACTTCCGTTACGCCAGAAGGCACGCACACCACAACGCGGGGTTTAAAAAAGATCCGCGTGCCCACCACCTTTTTCAAAAAATAATGCAGCAGGCGCCCTGTAATATCATAATTGGAAATCACGCCATCCCGCAGCGGGCGAACTGCAGCAATGGTGCCCGGCGTGCGTCCAAGCATGCGGCGCGCTTCCTCGCCAATTGCCAGGATGCGGCCCGTGATCTTTTCCACAGCCACAACAGAAGGCTCGCGCAGCACGATGCCTTTTCCGCGCACATAAACCAAAATGCTTGCCGTGCCAAGATCGATGCCGACATCATTGAACTCAAGAAACCCCATATCGCAACTCCCTTCAAGAGAAAACGCTCATACGAAAAATCGCGGCGTAAGCACGCAGCGCACAATTCCGCGTATAATTCCGAATTATTGTATCATTTTATCATAAATGGGACAAGTACGCATATGGGTAATTTTGAACAAATTATGAAAAAACGTTAGAGCATTCCCGCATCCTTGTAAATCCCTATGCAATGGGATATAATTTTTTCAGCAAGTGCGCCAGGCTTTCGCTATGGGGCAATATTTTAAATGGATGGTGCTTATGTCGTTTATAAAACGTTTTCGTATATTTATCCTCGCAGTTGCGCTCATATTCATGTTTTTGCTGAGCGCCTGCACGCCGGGCGGGTCGCAATCATCCAACCCCATCGATATTAACCTGCCGCTTCCAAATTCGGATTCCGAACCCACGGCAACCCCCAGTGCCGAGGAGCCCAGTGTTTCCGCAGGCCAAACGGAGTCGCCTTCCGTAAGTGCTACTCCCATGCCGAACGCTACAGCACGGCCAACATCCTCCATCGATGCTTCCACCATTACAGGCAACGAAGATATTAAAGAAGAAGAAAAGCTTAGCTATTCGGAATACCGCGCGCTTAATAGCGATGTGGTCGGCTGGATTAAAATAAAAGACACCAATGTGGATTATCCAATCGTGCAGAGCCACGATAACGAGGAATATCTTACCTTGACCCCAACGCTGGTGGAGTCCAAAGCTGGTTCCATCTTCGTGGATTGCCATACCTCGCTTTCAAATCAATACACCGTAATCCACGGGCATAACATGAGCAAAAGCAAAATCATGTTCGCGCAGCTCACCAACTATGGCAACCGCGCTTTTTATGACAACCACCGCACATTTGAGCTCACCATTGGCGATACAACCTATACTTACAAAGTGTTCGCGGTATACACGGTGGATGTGGGTGATGTGAAAAACGCGAAATATATGATGTTTGATTATCCGAGCGACATTGCTTTTGCCAGTTACATGAACGACACCCTTGCCACGCTTTCGCAATTTCCTGTTGATACAACGATCGGCCCGGACGATTATGTGGTTTCGCTTTCCACCTGCAGCCACAATGGCACCGGATACAACAAAAACCGCTTTGTCGTACACGCAGTGCGGCAATAGGTTCTGGGAATTTGTTTTCGGAAGGAGGTGCAGCCGAATTGATAAAGCTGGTGCGCAGCACAGCCCTGGCAGTGTTCATGGGCGCTGCCCTGCTTAGCGCTGGCTGCAGCGCATGGTTTTGTGCAGCTACGCCGGATCCAGCCGCTTCACCAACCCCAAATATGCCCACGCCTACAATTGCTCCAACCAATGCTCCTGCCATCACACCTACCTCCACGATTGCCCCCGAAGGATATAGCCCTTCTGAACTGGATGGCATCGCAGGGCCAGTGGATGTGCTGCCCGTCTATTCTTCTTATGAAGAAGCTGTGCAGGCCAGCATTGAGGCGCGCGGCACATGCGAAGTGGTAGGCTGGATTACCATTCCGAACACGAATATCGATTATCCCGTCTATCTCAATGCAGAGGATGCAGAATACTATCTCGATCACAATGGCGAGGGAATGCTCAGCAAGTATGGCGCCATTTTCATGGATGCCCGCAATGCTGATCCTGCGCAGCAGCAACATATACTCATTTATGGACATGCCATGCATAACGGCACCATGTTCCACGATCTGGAAAACTACAGGCAGAAATCGTTTTTCGAAAGCAATCAGTATATCACGCTCAACTGGAACGATGTTGAAACCGTCTGGCAGATTTATCTTGCCACTCCCATTACAGGCTACAACATTCGCTTTACCTCCACGCAATTTCAAAGCGGCGATGCGTTTGCCGAATTCATCGCAGAGGTAAAAGCATACGCGCAAATGGTCTCCTCTTCTATTATAGATGACAGTGTTATCGTGGGGCCAAACGACCAGGTGCTTACGCTTTCCACCTGCACTTACTGTCCGCCCGAAGCGGAAGAGCAGGGCTTTATCGTACAAGCGCGGCGCATCCGCTAAGGAAGATTCGCTTTTTATCCAAAATCAATAAAAGAGAAGCCTGCGCTGGAACCTTGCCTGCGCAGGCTTCTTTGACTGCAACAAATCCTACTCCTGCGCATCCTGCCCCAGCATCGCTGCGCCAACAATGCCTGCATCGTTTCCCAATTGGGCGGGCACAATGCGGGCGAACTCGCTGAAGAAGCACTTTTCCCGAACGCGCTCCACAAGCGGTTGGAAGAGGAAATCGCCTGCGAGGCTCACGCCCCCGCCGATTGCCACCACTTCTGGATCAAGCAGGTGGATGATGGAGACTACCGCAGAGCTGAGTGCATCTATATAGCGTGCAAAAATAACCAAAGCCGTTTCATCCCCTTCGCGCGCGCAATCCACAACAAGCTTGGCGTCAACCCGAGCAGGGTCGCCGCACGCTTGCGCAAACAGCAGGCCCGGCGCGCCCTTTACAAGCGCTTCACGCGCCTCATGGATCAACGTGGTTGCCGCGCAGCGCGTCTCGATACAGCCGCGTGTGCCGCAGGTGCAAAGCTCCCCTTCCAGGTCAAGCACCATATGTCCCAGTTCCACGCCGTGCCCCATCCCGCCGCGCCAGAGTTTCCCATTTAGGATGACCCCACCGCCTACGCCGGTACCCAACGTGAAAAGCACCGCGTTCTTCGCACCTCGAAACGCGCCTGCATACAGTTCTGCAAGCGCTGCCGCATCCGCATCGTTTGCAAGGAACACTGGAATGCCAGGAAAATGGGCGCGCACTTGCGCGCGCAGCGGTACATTATGCAGGCCAAGATTATAGGCATCAAGCACATGCTCCGCCTCCGGGTCGATACTGCCCGGCACAGCAATGCCCAAGGAAGCGGGCGGTTCTTGAAGCCCGGCTTCTCGGCACAGCGCACGCGTCATTTCAGCTACCGTTCCCGCGAGCGCGCCCGGATAGGCTTCTTTTTCAAACGGCCGTGTTTTTCGCGCTATGATGGCATGCGAATCATCCACAATGCCTGCTGCAATGTTTGTCCCGCCAATATCAAACCCAACCCGATACATTCTTTTCATTCCCCCTTATTTTCACCATGCGCTTTCCAGTTGAGCACCTCGGAAGCGTTATATCCCAGCCGCCGAAGCCTAAAGTTGCGCGCTGCGACCTCCACCACAACGGAAAGGTTGCGCCCCGGGCTGACCGGCACCCGCGCGGAGGGTACATCCACCTCAAGGATGCATTCCACACGGCCTTCATTTCCCGTTCGATCATACTGCGCCGTCTCATTCCACAGTTCCAGCTCGATGCACAGGTCTATCGTTTTTTCTATGTTTACTGCGCCCACACCATAAAGGTAGCGCACATCCACAATGCCGATTCCCCGCACTTCGATCAAATGGCGTGTCAGTTCCGGCGCACGGCCGGAAAGGCGGTTCGGGGCAACGCGCGTGATCTCCACAACGTCATCCGCCACAAGCCTATGCCCCATCTTGATCATTTCCAGCGCTGTTTCGCTTTTGCCGATCCCGCTCGGGCCCTTCAATAGCACGCCCACGCCAAACACATCCAGCAGCACGCCGTGCAAAAGGATACGCGGCGCAAGCTCCCGCCCAACATAGCTTAAAATGCGATGCCCAAGGTCATCCGTGCGCATATCCGACTTAAATACAGGCACTGCAT
>ERZ1643251.748-NODE-748-length-42262-cov-15.631838_pt1 | contig 42262 bp, 40 predicted proteins | sample MGYA00579261_ERZ1643251 | MGnify/ENA primary metagenome ERZ1643251 (study PRJEB29033, sample SAMEA4952267) | chicken gut metagenome | biome: Broiler Chicken; feature: Gastrointestinal Tract; material: Caecum | place: Ireland | collected 2018 | study: Broiler... | reverse complement strand
TCCGGAGAGGGGCATAACTTATTTGCCTAAACGTATATGACGTGTTATAATAACCACAGAACGGTTATTATAACATTTATGGCCAGGGCGATATGTGGGTACGGTCCGCTGCTGTCTGCATGGCCAACGATTTCTTACCGGAAAGCAAGGATCACGGAATCGGCTGCGCGGCCGCCGCTTTTTTAGCGGCGCGGAGACTGGGCGGATACCGCGCTGCGGTATCCGCCAATAATCCTGTTTGCGCCAAAGCGGAGAGGATCCTATATATAAACGGTGGGTCGACAAAATCGCCGTGAAATCGCAGATGTTTGGCGGTATACTGTCATCTGGCGGGTCTGTTGACAAAGCCGTATCTTGAAAGGCCAAGCCGCTTGCTTCCAGCGCCTTTTACAAATTAACTGCCGGACCGCAGCGGCTTGTTCGGACTTTTTGTTCAGGAACTGGTTGGGAGAAGCTTCCGGGTTTTCATAAACAGCAGGGGCACAAAGGACAGAAAACACAGGAATCGATATGGATTCCTTTTGATGCTTATTCATACAGCGGGCATCGCTGAATGCAAAAAAAGGACAGTGTTTTTGACTTTAAGCAGCCCTTAATCCGCTGAAAGACGACCGATTTTGGCGGTTCCTTGCTTGTCGACAGCCCCTGGCGGCACATATTCAGCGGTGCGCGGGAGCCAGATCTTGGAGGACGCGCAATGAAGCAAAAGATCATATCCTTTGGCGGCCCGGCCCGGCGTGCTTCGCCGGACCGCAACAGAGCCGCCGCAGCGGTCAACGCGCGCCGGCGGCGCAGGCGGACCGGCCGCAGGACCCTGCATTACATACTGATATTGCTGGCAGCAGCGGCAATCATGATGCTTTTATCCCTGACGGTGTTGTTTCGCATCGAGACGATCGAGGTCACGGGTTCGACACGGTATGCTGCAGGCGAGCTGCTTGACGCGTCGGGCGTACAGGTTGGGGACAACCTGTTTCGCGTCAGCGCGCGCGGGGTGGAAAAGCGTTTGACCGAACAATTCCCATATGTACAGTCCGTAAAGCTGCGCCGTATTCTGCCGGCCAAGCTGGTCGTTGAAATCACTCAAGCCAAGCCGCTGGGCGCAGTGGAAACGGCGGGCGGTTATGTCGTTATCGGCCGCGACGGCCGTGTGCTGGAAATCGGCGCGCAGGCTGTACCCGACGGCGTCATGATTATTTCAGGTATGTACCTTTACCAGCCGCAGGTTGGGCGTGTACTCGGCCAGGGATATTCGAAGGATGAACAGAAGCAGGCGGCGCTCGAGGAGGAAGCCTTCAAGATGCTGTCCCTGCTCAGTGACGCGATTGCCCAGACGGAGTTTGATAAGATCACGTTTGTTGATTTTACGGACAGGCTTAATATGCTGCTTGTCTATGACAACCGTGTGATTTTGGAGCTTGGGACAGAGGCGGAGCTGCCATATAAGCTGCGCTTTGCCAAAAATGTGCTCGAATCGGAGCTTGAAAGCTCCTTTACTGGAACGCTTGACGTGTCGCTCGCTCCGACCAAGAAGACCGTTTACGCGCTGCCGGGCGATATCACGGCAGAGCTTGAGAAACGCCGCGCGGCTGTTGCCGCACAGCAGGAGGAACCGGACAGCGGCGCTGAATCCGCTTCGTCCGAGCCGGTTGATCCGAGCTTGGCTGTCGTGCCAGGAACGGCGCCCGCCTCCTCGCAGATGGAAAACGCTTCTTCTGGTGCGGATGAACAAAGCCAGGCTTCATCGGCTGTTGATGATTTTCTTGCAGTGATTCCGGGGACAGCCCCTTCCGCCGTGGAGGAGCCGGCAGATTCGTCGTCTTTTGCATCGAAAAGCGAGGAGTAAGCTTTTTGTGAAAAGATTTGCACAGAGCTGGCATAGGGCCGGAGACGTTTGGTGAAAACAATCAGGGAAATATTACATTTTGCCTTCCTGGGGTGGATTGCTATTGATTTGCTCCGGTGAATCTGGTAAAATAATATTTAATAGTACATGTGCGGTATAGGCCCGTTTGATGAGGGACAGCACCCGCCGGATAGTATTACAATGGGGGAACAGCGATGTTAATGAACTTCGACATGGCGAACGACGATGCGGAGAATGTCGTATCGATCAAGGTGGTCGGCGTCGGCGGAGGCGGCGGAAACGCCATCAATCGGATGGTGCAGTCCGGTATGCGGAGTGTGGAATTTATTTCCATTAATACCGATAATCAGGCGCTGATCCGCTCGCAGGCTACATATAAGCTTCACATCGGGGACAAGCTCACGCGCGGCAAGGGCGCGGGCGGGAATCCCGAAAAAGGTCAGCGCGCCGCCGAAGAAAGCAGGGACGAGATCGCTGCGGCCCTCAAGGGCACGGATATGGTCTTTATTACAGCGGGCATGGGCGGCGGTACAGGCACAGGCGGCGCCCCGGTCGTTGCCGAGGTCGCGCACGAAATGGGGATACTCACCGTCGGCATTGTTACCAAACCGTTTTTGTTTGAAGGCAAGCGCCGCATGGATCAGGCAGAGATGGGCGTCACCGCGCTGCGTGAGCATGTGGACGCGCTGCTCGTCATTCCGAACGAGCGCCTCAAGCTGATTTCCGAGGAAAAAATTACGCTTCAAAACGCTTTTTCCGCAGCGGACGACGTGCTCAAGCAGGGTGTACAGAGCATCTCGGATCTTGTGAACATCCCCGGTGTTGTCAACCTTGACTTCGCCGACGTCACTGCGATTATGAAGGACGCCGGCTATGCGCATATGGGCGTCGGCAGCGCATCCGGCAAGGATAAGGCGCGGGCCGCCGCTGAAAAGGCGATTTCTTCGCCGCTTCTGGAAACCTCTATCAACGGTGCGAAGGGCGTGATTGTCAATATCACGGCGTCGCCTGATATCGATCTGGATGATATCGACATTGCTTCGTCGATGATCCATGACGCGGCGCACCCTGATGTCAACCTGATCTGGGGCGCTACGTTCGACGAGACGCTTCAGGACGAAATGCGCATTACAGTAATCGCAACCGGCTTTGACAACGATAAAAACTTTATCCTTCCCAATTATAATTTTGGCGGACGCTCGGCCGCAACGGGGCAAAAAGGTGCGGCTCCCGCCGCACAGACACAGCCGGAGCCGGAAACCGGCAGCGATGACGATGATAATTTCTTCGACATTCTGTCAATATTCAACAACAAGAAAAACTGATCGCAAAAGAGAGTATTGCCAGAAACGGTGATGCTCTCTCTTTTTGTAAAATCCATGTAAACGTCCCGCGGCGCGGGCACGGAAGGGGAATGGACAGATGAACGAACAGAACAGGCCGATCTTATATCACAACCGGGAACTGAGCTGGCTCAAATTTAACCAGCGTGTGCTTGAGCAGGCCGATGAGGCGTCGATCCCGCTGCTGGAACGATTGAAATTCATATCGATTTTTGGCAGCAATCTTGATGAATTTTTCATGATCCGCGTCGGTACCCTGACGGACGCGTCGATGATCGAGCCGGATACAGCCGATAATAAAAGCGGCATGAGTCCCGCAGAGCAGTTGGAAGCAATCTTTACACAGACGCGCGCACTAATCGCACGCAAGGATGAGACATACCGGCGGCTGGCCACGGATATGGCGCGCGAAGGTATCCGGCATCTCGATATTGACGCGCTCGATGACGAGCAAACGGCTTTTCTGGAGGAGTACTTTCGCACAGAGGTCATGCCGATGCTCTCGCCTCAGATCATCGATAAGCACCATCCGTTCCCGTTTTTGAAAAATAAGGAGACGTATATCTGCACGCAGCTCCAGACAAAGGGCGAGTTTGTCAAGCTGGCGATCATCCCGGTTTCCGGGTTCGACCGCATTGTATACCTGCCGTTTGACATCAATAAATTCGTGCTGCTGGAGGAGTTGGTGCTCAAATACTGCGAACACATTTTTCCAGGATATGTCGTTGTGGCCAAGACGATTTTCCGGGTGACGCGAAACGCGGATATCAATGTCGACGAGGCGCTTTACGACCATGATATGGATTACCGCAGCGTCATGGAGGAGATGGTCAAGAGCCGCCGCAAGCTGATGCCGGTTCGCCTGGAGTTTCAAGGCGGCGCCAACGACGCGGTAATCGAACAGCTTTGCCGCAAGCTGGAGCTTTCACGCGACCGCGTATTTTTTAACGTGACGCCGCTCGATATGTCGTTCGGCTTTGCGTTGTGCAGCAAGATGGAACGGCGCGGGCTGAAGCAGTTTTTCTATCCTTCGCTGATCCCGCAGGACAGCGAGATGGTGCAGCCCGGCAAGCCGCTGATTCCGCAGATTGAGGACCACGATATTATACTGTCGTATCCGTTTGAAAGCATGAAGCCGTTCATCGCGCTGCTGCTCGAGGCGGCCGACGACCCGGCGGTCCTGTCGATCAAGATGACGCTGTACCGCGTCGCGCGCGAAAGCCAGATCGTGGCCGCGCTGATCAAAGCCGCGGAAAACGGCAAGGAGGTCCATGTCGTCGTCGAGCTGCGCGCACGCTTTGATGAGGAAAACAATATTATCTGGTCCAAGCGGCTTGAGGAGGCCGGCGTCAACGTCGTCTACGGGCTTGGCCAGTACAAGGTGCATTCCAAGCTGCTTGTCATTACGCGGCGTGTCGGCGACAAGACGAGCTTTATCACGCAGGTGGGTACGGGTAACTACAATGAGAGCACCGCGCGCCAGTATACGGACTTGAGCCTGATGACAGCCAACCGTGAATTCGGCGAGGACGGCCTGCGTATCTTTATGGGGATTTTGACGGATAATCCCGCCGACGGCACAAAGCATTTGATTGCCGCCCCGGTTACAATGAAGCCGGCGATGCTGCGTTATATCGACCGTGAAATCCGCTTTGCCAATGAGGGCGAGCCGGCTGCGATTACCATCAAGATCAATTCGCTGACGGACAAGGACCTGATCGATAAGCTGATCGAAGCGTCGATGGCCGGCGTCAAGATCCGAATGGTCATCCGCGGCATCTGCTGTCTGCGCGTCGGCGTGCCCGGTTATACGGACAACATCGAGGTCGTGAGCATTGTCGGCCGTTTTTTGGAGCATTCGCGCGTCTATGTGTTCGGCACGCCGGAGCGGTGCCGGATGTATATTTCCTCGGCCGACTTTATGACGCGCAACATGGAACGGCGCGTCGAGGTGGCCGCTCCGATCTACGACGAGGCGATCCGGGCGCGCATCCTGCGGCTTGTTGACCTGGAATTTTCCGACAATGTCAAGGGGCGCCGTCTGCTGGAAAACGGCGAGTACACGCCTGTTAAGAATCAAAAGCCGCCCACGGACAGCCAGATCGATCTGTATAAGGCCGCGTACATGCGCGCCGAAAATGCAGCCGCGCGCCGCGCGGCGCAGCCGGTAACGCCGCGTCCGCGGACGGCGGACGGGCAGAAAAAGCGCCAGCCCACGCTGATCGAGCGGCTGCGCTGCCTGTTTGGAAAGTGAGGGATCAGATGCTTTATTCGATCCGTCCGGTGCGTCCGCAGGACGCGCCGGGCATCAACGCCATCCGCTCGATGCGCGGGACAATGGAAGATGTGCTTGGGATGCCCTCGAACCGTGACGAGCAAGCGGAGCGTTTTCTGACGTCGCTGGGGAGTGACGATCACTATTTTGTCGCGGCCGCCGTGCTTGAGGACGGTACGGAGCAGGTGATCGGTTCAGTCAACCTGCACGTGGAAAGCGGACGTATGCGCCACTGTGGCGGAATCGGGCTGATGGTGCATCCCGACTTCCAGGGCCGCGGCATTGGTCGGGCGCTGCTTGACGCGGCGCTCGACATTGCCGACAACTGGCTGATGCTGAAGCGTGTGGAGCTGACCGTCTTTACAGACAATGCGCGCGCCGTCGCGCTGTATCAGTCGGCCGGTTTCGAGGTCGAAGGGACCAGGCGCATGGGCGCGATCCGCGACGGCGCTTATGTCGACGAATACTATATGGGGCGTATCCGTCAGAGCTGCACGCGGGAGGAAAAAACGCAGGGCGCTTGACAAACTGCGCATAAAACGGTTAAACTGGAGAATGATTGATAGAAAACCCCCGCGTCCGGACATGGGCGCGGGGGCGATGTTTGACGCGATGCGTCCGCAGACTATGGCAGTGACGGAGGCAGACAGATGCCAAAAAAAAGGACTACGGATTATGGAAACGACAGTATTTCATCGCTCAAGGGCGCTGACCGTGTGCGTAAGCGTCCGGGCGTTATCTTTGGCTCGGACGGGCTTGAGGGATGCCAGCACGCGATGTTTGAAATCCTCTCAAATTCCATCGACGAAGCGCGCGAGGGTCATGGAAATAAAATCCTGATCACGCGTTACCGCGACCAGTCCATTGAGATCGAGGACTTTGGCCGCGGAATTCCGGTCGATTTTAACCAGCGCGAGGGCCGGTACAATTGGGAGCTGGTATTCTGCGAGCTGTACGCCGGCGGCAAATACCAGACGAATGAGGGCGAAAGCTACGAATACTCGCTTGGGCTAAACGGTCTGGGCCTTTGCGCGACACAATACGCGTCCGAATATATGGACGTGGAAATTTACCGCGACGGCATGAAGTACACGCTCCATTTTGAACACGGTGAAAATGTGGGAGGGCTGCATAAGGAGGAGACGCGCCGCAGACAGACTGGATCAAAAATCCGGTGGAAGCCCGATTTGCAGGTATTTACCGAGATCGATATCCCGCTTGAATTTTATATGGACACGATCAAGCGCCAGGCGGTCGTCAACGACGGCGTGACGTTTATCCTGAAAAACGAGACGGCTTCGGGCTTTGAGGAGACGACATTCCAGTATGAAAACGGCATCGTCGACTATGTGACGGAGCTTGCCGGGGAGGAGCCTCTTACACCGGTCCAATTCTGGAAGGCCGAGCGGCGCGGGCGTGACCGCGAGGACAAGCCGGAATATAAGGTGCGGCTGTCGGCTGCGTTCTGCTTTTCCAACCGGGTCAAGCGGTGCGAATATTATCACAATTCAAGCTGGCTGGAATACGGCGGTTCGCCGGAGCGCGCCGTCAAGCTCGCGTTTGTTTATATGATCGACGGCTATATTAAAAACGCTGGCAAGTACCAGAAGGGCGAGAGCAAGATCACCTTCGCCGACGTTGAGGATTGCCTGGTGCTCGTCTCGTCGAGCTTTTCAACGCAGACCTCGTATGAGAACCAGACGAAAAAGGCGATCACAAACAAATTCATCTATGAGGCGATGAACGATTTCCTGCGCCATCAGATGGAGGTTTATTTCCTCGAAAATCCGGACGAGGCGGCCCGCATCGCCGAGCAGGTGCTCATCAACAAGCGCAGCCGTGAAAATGCGGAGCGCACGCGGCTCAACCTGAAAAAGAAGCTGGCCGGAACGGTCGACATGTCCAACCGTGTGCAGAAGTTTGTGGACTGCCGCACAAAAGACGTATCGCGCCGTGAGATCTATATTGTGGAGGGCGACAGCGCGCTCGGCTCCTGCAAGCTCGGGCGCGACAGCGAATTCCAGGCGATCATCCCGGTGCGCGGGAAAATTCTCAACTGTCTGAAAGCGGAATACGATAAGATATTTAAAAACGATATCATCGTCGATATTTTCAAGGTGCTCGGCTGCGGCGTCGAGGTCACGACAAAATCAAACAAGGAATTTTCCTCGTTTGATCTGGATGGGCTGCGGTGGAACAAAATTGTCATCTGTACAGATGCGGACGTTGATGGATTCCAGATCCGCACGCTGATTTTGACGATGCTGTTCCGCCTGGCGCCGACGCTCATTGAGCGCGGGCGCGTCTATATCGCGGAATCGCCGCTGTATGAGATCACAACGAAGGACAAGACGTATTTTGCCTATACCGAGCAGGAAAAAGCGCACGCGCTCGCCCAGATCGGCGACGCCAAATATACAATCCAGCGTTCAAAGGGACTTGGCGAAAACGAGCCGGATATGATGTGGCTGACGACGATGAACCCAGAGACGCGCCGTCTGATCCGTGTCACGCCGTCGCAGGCGCAGGAGACGTCCGACATGTTCGATCTGCTGCTCGGCGACAACCTGGCCGGGCGCAAGGAGTTTATCGCCGAAAACGGAAGCCGCTATCTCGAGATGGCGGACATTTCGTGAGCCGCGGCCATTTTAATTGAGGTGCAGACATGGCAGCAAAACGCCAAAAGAAAGAACCAAAAAAAAGCGTGAACACGTCGGCGGTCATTGAAAACGCCGGCGTTCTGATCGAGCAGCCGATTGTATCGACGCTTGAGGAAAATTATATGCCTTATGCGATGAGCGTCATCGTTTCGCGCGCCATCCCGGAGATCGACGGCTTTAAGCCCTCGCACCGCAAGCTGCTGTACACGATGTATAAGATGGGCCTGCTTACCGGAGCGCGCACCAAGTCGGCCAACGTCGTCGGCGCGACAATGAAGCTCAATCCCCACGGCGACCAGGCGATCTATGAGACGCTTGTGCGCCTGTCGCGCGGCTGCGAGGCGCTTTTGCATCCGTATGTCGACAGCAAGGGCAATTTCGGCAAGGCGTACAGCCGCGATATGGCCTACGCAGCCTCGCGTTACACGGAGGTCAAGCTCGACCCGATTGCGAACGAGCTGTTCCGGGACATCGACGAGGACACCGTCGATATGGTCGATAACTACGACAATACGATGAAGGAACCGACGCTGTTTCCAGTGACATTCCCATCGGTGCTTGTCAACTCCAACATCGGAATCGCCGTCGGCATGGCCAGTTCGATCTGCCCGTTTAATCTCGCGGAGGTCTGCGAAACGACGATCGCGGTGCTCAAAAATCCGGAGCATGACCTGCTTGAGACGCTGCACGCGCCCGATTTTCCGGGCGGCGGCTATATCGTCTATGACGAGCAGGCGCTTCGCCGGATTTACGACACAGGGCGCGGAGGCATCCGCGTGCGCGCGCGCTATACGTATGACCGCGCCAACAATTGTATCGACGTTACGGAAATCCCGCCGACTGCAACCGTCGAAGCCATTATGGACAAGGTGGTCGACCTGGTGAAAGCGGGCAAGATCCGCGAGATCGCGGATATGCGCGACGAGACGGATTTGAACGGGCTGAAACTGACTTTTGATCTCAAGCGGGGCGTCGACCCCGACCGCCTGATGCAGCGGCTCTTTAAGCTGACGCCGCTGGAGGATTCGTTCTCCTGCAACTTTAACGTCCTGATCGGCGGGATGCCGCGCGTGTGCGGCGTGCGCACGCTGATCGAGGAGTGGGCGGCGTTTCGAAGCGAATGCGTGCGGCGGCGCGTGTTCCGCCAGTTGAACAAAAAAAAGGAAAAGCTGCATCTGCTGGAAGGCTTGTCCAGGATTTTGCTTGATATTGACAAGGCCGTCCGGATTGTGCGGGAGACGCAGGAGGAACGCGAGGTCGTGCCGAACCTGATGATCGGATTTGGCATCGACGAGGTGCAGGCCGAGTACGTCGCGGAAATCCGCCTGCGCCAGCTCAACCGCGAGCATATCCTCAAGCGCACTGAGGAGATCGGCCAGCTTCGCGACGACATCGCGGAGATGGAGTCAATTCTGGAGCACCGCGAAAAAATACGCGCCATCATCATTTCCGAGCTGGAGAATGTGGGAAAGAAATACGCCAAACCGCGCCGCAGTCTGCTTTACTATCCAACGGAGGGCGAGGATGAAGCGGGAGAGGAGCCGGCGCCCGATTATGCGGTCCATCTGTTCTTTACGCGCGAGGGCTATTTTAAAAAGATCACGCCGCAATCGCTGCGTATGAGCGGCGAGCATAAGCTCAAAGAGGGCGACACGGTTACGCAGGCGGTGGAGGCGACCAACAACAGCGACCTTTTGTTCTTCACCGACCGCGGTCAGGTCTACAAGGCCAAGGCGAGCGATTTTGACGATACAAAGGCAAGTGTGATGGGCGATTATATCCCGGCGCGCCTTGGTATGGACGAAGGTGAAAGCGCCGTTTATATGGCGGTGACGGCGGATTACGCCGGGTATATGCTGTTTGTTTTTCAAAATGGCAAGGCCGCCAAGGTCGATCTGGCTGGATACGCGACAAAAACGAACCGCAAAAAGCTTGTCGGCGCCTACAGCACAGCGTCGCCGCTGGCCGGCATTTTCCAGTTGGCGCAGGACGCTGAGTACCTTTTGACCTCGTCGGCCGGGCGCATGCTGATCGTGCACACGGGCGCGGTCGCCGTCAAGACAACGCGGTCGACACAGGGCGTCGCCGTGATGACGCTTAAGAAAAATAATTTCGTCGAGCGGGTGCGCCCGTTTGAGGAGGGGATGGTAGCAAATCCCCATCGGTTCCGTACAAAGACGCTGCCGGCAGCCGGCGCGCTGCCTCGCGCGGAGGACGCCGGGGAGCAGCTCACGCTCGGATAAAAAACAAAAGCCGGACGGTATAGGCCGTCCGGCTCGGGTTTTATCCCCGTGCAAACGCAAGGTTCGAGGTAAAAACCAAGCTTAGTATGCGCGCCCCAGGAACAAAACATGCACGCGGCAAAAATTTTCCAAACGGGTTGCAATTGCCACTGTAATCTGTTATAATTTTATTTGTTATCTATTTGGGCACGATGGAATCGGAGGTTGAAAATATGGGTGTGATCGAAGTGATCGGCGGCATCATCCTTCTGGTGGCCGCTGTGATTGTAATTGTGTCAGCTATGCTTCAGGAGGGCAAGCAGGGCGCCTTGAACGCGCTGGCTGGCTCCAATGAGTCGTCTTATCTCGGCAAGAACAAAAACAGGAGCTTTCAGGCGACTTTGGTGCGCGTCACAAAATATTTTGGCATCGTTTTTATGGTCGTGACGCTGGCTGTCTATTTTATCAGCGCCGCGCTCAAGTAACAGAGATGAAAAAAGGCTTCCGCCACAGCGGAAGCCTTTTTTTATCAGTTTGTCTGTTATGGCCATAGGCCGGGGCGGATTACAGGCGGCAAAGAGCCGCGCTCCGCGGAGAAAATGGCCTTGCTTACAAGGCGCTGCGTGCTGCCTACCGGTGCGCCGGCGCCTGTTTTTGCGGTGGCTAAAAAGCCACAAAAGGGAACGGTCAAACGAATGCTCGTTTAACCGTTCCCTTTCCTTCTGCAAGCTCAGTCTTGGGGGGACAGAACAAGGCGCGCAGATAACGCGCCGCTGCCTGCGCAAGGCTGTCTTGATCGGGAGCGAGCTGCCGCCAGATATTGTCCTTCCCGAATGGGGGAAAGCTCTCAAAGACCGCGAATCCGTCGAATCCAATTTGCCGCAGCGTGGCGGCGACGGCGGGAAAATCGATGTGGCCCGTTCCGGGCGCGCCTTTATCATTTTCACAGAGATGAATCTCCCCGAGATAGCGGGTTCCCATTCGCCCGATTGCTTCGGTGAGGCTGCGCTCCTCGATATTGGCGTGGTAGGTATCGTAAAGCAGCTTGACATTGGGCAGGCCGATTTCATCGACCATTAAAATCCCCTGCCTCACTGTGTTAATCAGATCGGTCTTGTAACGGTTGAGCGGTTCGATGCAGAGTGTAACCCCGTAATCCGAGGCGATTCTGGCTGCTTCGCGCAGAGTGTCTGCGGCGCTCCTCCATTCGGTCTGGCGCTCCGCCTGTGTGCGCGGGCGGACGGGCAGGCCGCTGAGATAGAGCGGACCGACAAAATTGCTTGCGCCGATCGCCGCGGCGGTTTCAAAACAACGGCGAAAAAAACGAAGCGCGGCATGGCGCGAAGCTGGGTCAGGGCTGCCTGGGGCGCGTTCCGGCGGGATTGCGCAGCTTACGGACGCGGACAGTCCAAGCCGGCCGAGCCGGTCCGCAAGCGCACGGGGACAGAGCGGCCGCTCACCGACAACCACCTCCACAGCGTCGTATCCGAAGGCGGAGATCCTGTCGAGCAGGGAAAGATCCGCGTCCCCAAGGCAGTCAAGCCAGAGCATTGTATGCGCGCCAAGCTTCATAAAAGGACCTCCTTTGTGACGGTTCAGGCGGGCTTGCTGCCCGCGCCAGTGCCGAAATAGGCATTGATGACCCGGTCGTCGTGGATCAGCTCCTTGGCCGGACCGGAAAGCTCAATCCTGCCCTGGCTGATGACATAGGCGTAATCTGAAACCTCAAGCGCGATACGGGCGTTTTGTTCGACCATCAGAATCGGCATGCCCTGGTTATTGATTTCCACAATCTTTTCAAACAGCTCCTCGATTACGAGCGGCGCAAGCCCCATCGAAGGCTCGTCGAGCAGCAGAATTTTGGGCCGGCCCATCAGCGCCCGTCCGATGGCAAGCATCTGCTGCTCGCCGCCCGAAAGGCTCCACGAAAGCTGGTTGCGCCGTTCCCCCAGCCGGGGAAACATATTGAACACATATTCAAGCTCCTGATCGCCCCTTTTTTTCCCAAAAAAGCCGCGCCAGTTTATACAACCGACCTCAAGGTTTTCCTGTACCGTAAGCCCGGGAAAAACATGCCGTCCCTCTGGGACATGCAGCACGCCGCGCCGGGCAATCTGCACCGAGCTGTAGTTTCGGATATTTTCACTGTCCCATTCAATACGTCCGGTGTGCTGCACCATACCGGAGATCGATTTTAACAGGGTGGTTTTTCCCGCTCCATTGGAACCGATCAGACAAACGATGCTTTTATCGGATACTTCCAGGTCGATTCCGCGCAGGGCCTCGATCGAGCCATAGTACGCGTGCAGGTCCTTAACTTTCAACATTACGCTCCCTCCCCAGATAGGCGGTGATAACGTCCTCATTGGAGGATACCTGCGCAGGTGTGCCGCAGGCGATCACCTCTCCGAAATTCAGCACCGTGATTTGCTGGCAGACATTCATAATCATATCCATGGAATGTTCGATCAGGATAATGCCGATGCCCATCTCCTGCGCAGCCATCTCCAGAAGCTTGACCGCGTTTTCAATCTCCCTGTTGTTCAACCCCGCCGCCGGCTCGTCCACGAGAATCACCTTGGGGTGTGTCAGGATCGCCCGGATGATTTCCAACAGTTTTTTCTGTCCAAAGGTCAGGCTGTCCATCTCGTCCTCCAGACAAAAGGAGAATCCCGCAAGCTGTGTCAGATGCTCGAGGTCGTCAAGAAAATCCAGGCTCTTTCTTGAAATAAAAGATTTCCAGAAGGGGACCCGTTTCCCCAAATCGGCCGCGACCAAAAGATTCTCCTCAATGTTGGAGCGTTCGAGGAAACGCGGGGTCTGGAAGGTGCGCCCCAATCCGAGATGCGCGCGCTCATGGGACGGCATATGCGTGATATCGCGCCCCATGAAGGTGATGGAGCCGCTGTCCACCTCATAAATGCCGGAAATCAGGTTGAGAAGGGTGGTTTTGCCCGCACCGTTCGGACCAATCAAGCCGTGGATCGCACCCGGTTCCAGCTCCATACAGACATCCAGGGCGGTAACCACGCCGCCGAACCGTTTATTTACCTTGTTAAGCTTTAGAATCTTTTCCATCCGTCACACCTCCGCCTGGCCGCCGGCGCCGATCCGCGTTTTATACCCCAGATGCAGGCGTTCACGGACCTGCCCGGCAATTTTACGATACAACCCGGCCAGCCCCATCGGCATAAAGACCATCAGCAGCATGACGCCAAGGCCGTAAAACAGGCGGATATACTCCTGAAGCGGTTTGAGCCACTCAGGGAGCATCGTGATAAGCAGCGTGCCGACAAAAACGCCGGGCGTGCTGGTCACGCCGCCAAGCATCGCCATAATAACGAATGTGGTCGACTGATCGAAGGTGAAGGAGGATGCGCCGACAAAATGGTTGGTATGGGTCATCAAAGCGCCCCCCAGTCCTGCGAAAATTGCAGCGATTACAAAGGCGGTGACTTTGGTCTTGTAAACGTTGACGCCCATCACCTGCGCGGCGATCTCATTGTCGCGCACCGAACTGAGCGCGCGTCCGAGATTGGTTTTGCGCAGCCTGACGACCACCAATGCGCAGAGGATCGCGGCTGTCAGCAGCACCAGATAGTTCTGATCGGATGTTTTGGCCTGCAAGCCGCCGATTGAGAAGTTCGGCACACCGGCAATTCCATCCGGCCCGCCGGTGACAGCCCGCCAGTTGTTGAACACGCTGTATGTAATCTGGACCAGCGCGACGGTGGAGAAGGTGAAGAAGGTACCCTTCAGACGCAGAAGGACCATGCCGATCAACAGGGCGAACAGAGCGGAAATCACCATTGCGCCCGCCACCGAAAGCAGGATTGGCAGCCCCGCCCTCATAGAGAAAATAGCGGTCGCGTATGCGCCTACGCCCATAAACGAGATAGCCGCAAAAGAAACCATCCCGCCCATCCCGAGGATCACCTGAATCCCGAGACAGACTACAAAATAGATCAGCGCGCTGTTCATAACGGTCATCATGTATTTGCCCAAGTGGTTCGGCAGCACCAGATAAGCGGCGAGAGCGAGGGTCACCAGCAGCGTCCCCCGCAGAATACGGATTTTTTTCATATGCTACCCCTCACGCTTTCTCTTTGATAAGCTGGCCGAAAAAGCCCTCCGGCCGTACAATCAGCACCACGATCAAAACCATAAACACGACCGCGTCCTTGTAGGTGGTGGTGAAAAGGGTGGCGAATGATTCGATGATTCCGATCAGCAGGCTGCCCAACACCGCCCCTTTGACATTTCCGATTCCGCCGATGACCATACCGGCAAAGCCTTTGAGCATAAACGAACCCAGTGATGTCGAAACCAAAAAGAGCGGGGCGACCAGATAACCCCCGATACCGACCAGCGACATGCTGATGATGTAGGTGGCGATGGTGGTGAGAATCGTCGGGATGCCCAACAGCTCGGCGGCATATTTGTCCTGCGCCGCGGCCTGCATCACACGGCCGGCATACAGCTTGTCAAACAGGCAGAAAACACCGAGGATCAGGGCCGAGGCGATCACAATGATGAACAGGTATTGATACTCCAGCCGCGCTGTGCCGATGACCAGCACGCCCTTGACAATCGGCTCTGACACAAGCGGCACGGTGCCCCAGATCAATTTTACCAGTTCCTTGATGACAACGGAGGCGCCCAGTGTGCTGATGAGCACGGTGGCGGACCAGGTGGAGCGGCGCAGCGGCCAGTAGACCGAAAACATGAACAGCGTCCCGAACAATGCGAAAATGACCAGCGCGACAAGCGCCATGGCGTAAAGAGGCAGATGGGCCTGATAGGTCAAAGCATAGGTCACATAAGCGCCGAGCATAAAGAGGTCGCCCTGCGCAAAATTCAACACGCCCACCGCGCGCACCAGAAGCACAATGCCCATCGAGATCATCGCATAGATCATGCCCATCGAAAGGCCGATTACAAGAAGCTGCAAAAAGATTCCAAAGTTCACAGAGTTCCCTCCCAAATCAGTCCTTTGCGCGGATCACCGGGAGCGCCGCCCCGCGGCGCTCCCGGTGATGCTGCGGCTTAAAGCCCTGGTTTTGCAACCATATCGATCATAACGCCCTTTTTATCCTGCGTTTGGGTAAGCATGATCGAAGTTCCGAGCGAATGATCGCCCTCCAGATAAGTGTAGGAGGTCATCGCTCCCACCACGTCCTTGGTCTGCTTGAGCGCCTCATTTACAGCCTTGGGATCGTCCGTACCGGCGCGGGTGATCGCGTCCTCGAGCAGCAGCATCGCGTCGTAGGCGCAGACGGACTGCATGTCCGAATCGCGGTTGTAAGCCTTGCGGTATGCTTCGACAAACGCCTTGCCCGATTCGGTCTGCACTTCGTTGGACCAGTCGGCCAGCGAGTACCAGCCGTTGGACGCTTCGCCGGCCGTATCCATCGCGAGCGCGGACGCATACTGTGAGCAGCCCATCAGCGGGAGCTGAATGTCCATCGCTTCGATCTGCATCATCACCAAAGCGGCCTGATCCTGATGGTTGATGGCGATGATCCCGTCAGCGCCGCTGTTGACGATCTGTGTGAGAATCGGGGTGAACTGCTTTTCCTCGGCCGTGCATTCCACCTGAATGGCAAGCTCCATGCCGTTCTCCTCGATCGCCTTCACAACAAAGTCGGCCATGCCGCGGCCATAGCTGTCGTTGACGTTGAGGATCGCGGGTTTTTTCATGTTAAGCTGGTCGCGGCAGGCCAGCACCATTGCGGGGCTGACATTTGCGTCCGACAAGCGCAGCATCCAATAGTAGTCGTTGTTCGCGTCAAGGCAGGCTTGGCTGCTGTTGCCGGCAAGCAGCGGAATTTCGTAGTTTGCGACTTCCGGCAGCACCAGCGTGATCTGGTTGCTGTATCCGTTGGAATAGACCGCGCAAAGGTCATCGTCGCTCAAAGCCTTGACCATCGCGTTCATATAGGTCTGTTCCGTCTCGCCGTTGTCCTCATACACCAGCTCGACTGGACGGCCGAGGATACCGCCCCGGGCGTTTACATCCTCCTTCCAAAGCTCGGCCCCCTCCTTGCAGTATTCGCCGTGGCCCGCGTTCGCGCCCGAAAGGGTGGTCACAATCCCGATGCGGATAGGGTCGCCGGCCGGCGCCGTATCCCCGGCGCCGGCCGGCGCGCTGGAAACAGCGGGAGCGGGAGCATCCGGCGCATCCGAGGCAGCCGGGGCGGGGTCTGAGGAGCCTGCGCCGCAGCCGCTGAAAGTAAGCGCCGCCGCAAGCAGGAACGCGGAGATGGATAAGGCTTTTCGATGGTTGGACATAATACCCCTCCTGACGAATTGGCTAAAAATTTATTATTTACTTGCTTTTATTATAGATATCTTGCTGCAATGTGTAAATGGACAGGATTGCCAAGATTATCATTGTAAAAATGCTAGCCGGCGCCATGAAACAGATGCTCGGAGGACATGATTATCCAATTTTGTATGGAGAAAATGCCCGAAAGGGACGCTTTTTTAAAACGATCTTGTGCTTTGCTAAAAATAAGTTAAATAATGATGCAATTATGCGTTGATTTTTGTCGACATTATGTAATATAATAAATGAAACGAATAAGGGAGGGGCTGCTGATGCCGGGCGGAGCTGGGAGGAGAGGGTTTTTGAGGGATATGCCGGTTCGATGGCTGATCCTGTCTCTGACAGGGCTGGCCGTGGCGCTGCCTGTGCTATGCGGTGGATTGCTGCTGGAATCCACCTCCCGCGACCTGGTGCTGGATACATACGCCGCGAGCCTCGCGGACAGCGTGGCCGCCGCAAAGGATATTGACGGCCATACGCCCGGGCAGATCGGGCAGGAGGCGGAGCGGCGCCTCTCATGGCTGACAAACCATTATCAATTCACCCTTTACATCACCCAGGGCTTGGAGGCGCTGTACAGCCGGGACTACCAGCTTGCGCCGCAAACAAATTCGTTTCCCCTTTCATGGGAGGCGCTCGGGCAGGTGCAGCGGGAAGCGAGCCGGACCCTGCTGTTTCAGGACCTCTATCGCGGACAACTGCTCTATGTGTGCACGAAGCTTCAAAACGGGATGACGCTTGTGTGCATCTTTCCAACCGCGCAGTTTCGGGTAACAGTCGAACGGTTCTGGATGGTGATCCTGCTGGCGATGCTGTTTGCGGGGGCGATGCTGTTCGGGGCGAATCTGCTTTTAAAGCGGCTTGTGACCGACCCGCTGGAGCAGCTTGTGTATGAAATCCGCAATCCTGATCTGCCAACCCGTACCGAAGGATATTTGGACTGGAAAAATGAGATCGGGCGGCTGTGCGATGCGTACCGCAGCCGCGCGCAGGAGTTTTCGGACAGCCTGGCCAAGATCAACCAGCTCAATGATCAAAAGCGGGAATCTGAACTGGATGTGCTGCAAAACCAGATTAATTCGCATTTCATTTATAATACCCTCAACAATATCCAGTGGCTGGCTTCGGACGGACGCACAGAGGATGTAATCGCAACGGTGCGCGCGCTCGATTGCCTGCTCAGGGCCTGCTCCCACAATGAGGACGAGCTTGTTACGATCGAGGAGGAGCTGGGATATGTAGACGCTTATCTTACCGCACAGAAGATCCGGTTTGGGGATGTGTTTGACTACAGTTTTGAGATCGATGTGCTGCTGATCCAGATGAAAATCCCCAAGTTTATTCTTCAGCCGATCGTAGAAAACAGCATCTACCATGGCTTCATCAATTGCAACCGCCAGAACGGGCAGATTAAGATCAGCGTTTCACGGCGGGGACACCGGATCGATATCCGGGTTGCGGACAACGGCATCGGGATCGAAAAGGAGCGCATCCGCGCGGTGTTGAGCAACCGGTATAAAAGCTCCGGCCGGTATATGGGGGTCGCCCTGGGCAATGTAAACAGACGGATCAAGCTGCTCTGTGGGAGGGAATACGGCTTGGGGATCCGCAGCGAATACGGACGTTACACGCTGGTGGAAGTTACCATCCCAATCACCCTGTAAACAGACAAATGCGGACAAATGGAAAGGAAGGGGTGCAAAATGCCTTATAAGGTGATGCTGGTGGACGACGACAGCCTTGTGCGCCGCGGCCTGAAATCCTTTGTGGATTGGGAGAAAAAAGGGCTTGTGCTGGCGGGGGAGGCGGCGGACGGAGGCAAGGCGCTCGAGCTGCTTGAGAGCCTGCGCCCCGATATTGTGATCACGGATATGTATATGCCCAACTACAATGGGCTGAAATTTATCCAGGAGGCGCAGGCCAGCTTTCCCGACCTGCTGTTCATTGTCCTGAGCTGCCATAACGATATCCATTATGTTAAAGAATCGATGCGGCTGGGCGCGTTTGATTACCTGCTCAAAAGCTCTATTGTGGATTCGGATGAGCTGGACGTTGTGCTGGATAAGGCGGTTGCGAGCCTGGATGCACGTTCGCAGCGCAATGGGGCGGAGTTGTGGGAGGCGGAAAAGGCTCCGCCCGAACGGGTGCTGTTGAGCTTCCTGCGCGGCAAAACGGACAATGTGTCTGCGGTGCGCGGCTATCTTCAGGCCCATCAGATCGATCCCGACAGCCGCCAGCTCTTTCTGCTTGCCATCCAGATGGACAATTACACAGGATGCGTCGCATGCTTTAGGGCTGGGGACCTGTTTGATTATGCGGTGGAGAATATCCTTCAAGAGATCGTGGGGGAATATGGCGGCGGTATCGTGTTTCATTCGGAGGGGCATGTGTTCTATACCGTGCTGCATGTTGCGGCAAAAAGCAGCATCATTTCCCCAAAGGACCGGGCGTTGAGCATCTGCGAGCGGTTCCGCATCAGCATCAAAAACAACCTTAAGAATACATGCAGCATCTATATTGACCAGCCACGCTGGCTGGAGGAGCTGCCCGCTTCTTACATCGAGATCACCGAGGAACAGGAGGCCAATCACCACCTCTATTATGATACGATCGTAAACCTGGAGGACAACAGCCTGCCGAGCATCTACCAACGTGCGGCGGATGACGGCGCGCTGCCGGTCGATCCGATCGACGACGTGCTCGATTACATCCATCAGCACTACCGTGAGCAGATCAGCCTGGATGATCTGGCGCGGATTTCCAACTTCAGCAAGTATCATCTGTGCAAAAAATTTAAGGAAAAGACAAAGACCAGCATTATTAATTATATTTTGATGGTCCGTATCGATAAGGCAAAGGAGCTGCTGCTGCAAAATCAGGACCGGATTTTTGTGATCGCGCAAAAGGTAGGATTCAACGATACGTCCTACTTTAACCGCATTTTTAAAAAGGTGACGGGTTACACGCCTAAGGAGTTTATCGAATATAACCACTCTGTGCTGTAGCGGGGACGTGAGAAACAAATAGTATACAAAAATAAATATAATTTTGCATTATAAATCTTGTACAAATCTCTAGTTGCATTTTGGAGACGGAGATGAGATAATATTTTTGAAAAATGCAGACGAGGCATTTGAGAAGGAATGGAGAATGGGACAGCATGATCGAGCAGGAGCACCAGCCCGTTACTTTGAGCGTTTATAATGAGCTGAAAAATAAAATTGTGAGCCTGGAGCTGATGCCCGGCCAGATCCTGATGGTTCAGCAGCTTTCCAAGGACTTCGGGATCAGCCGCACCCCTGTGCGGGAGGCGGTTGTGCGTCTGCGGGACGATGGCCTGGTGGAGGAAAGCGACGGCCGCAAGTTCCGTGTTTCTGAAATTACATGGCGGATGATTGACGATATCTATGAAACGCGCCAAGCGCTTGAGGGGCTGGTGGTTTCCCGGCTGGCCGAATCGCTTGTCCCCGAGCAGATCGAACGGCTGGACAGCCTGCTCGGGCAGATGCGCCAGGCCGTGGGGCAGGGCGACCTTGCGCGCTATTTCGAACTGGATGACGAGTTTCATGGCGCCTTGCTTCGGATACATGGTAACCGGGTGATCCTCTCCTGCATCGGGCGGATCAAGGATCAGCAGCAGCGCATCCGCTTTTTGACGGAGGGTGCGCGGGATCGGACCGAGGAGAGCCTTGCGGAACACGAGCGGATTCTTCAATGTCTGCACGCGCATGATGGCGCCGGAGCCAGCGAGCAGATGCGGCTGCATTTGCAGCTTGCGCGCGAGGATACAAAGAATCTTTTGATGACGCGGTACCCGCGTCCGATGGTCAAGGACTGAATTCCGTTCCGCCCCTGGGAAAGGCGGGACGCTTTTCTTATGAAAAAATGCATACATTTTTGTATTTAAAAATGGAGGGATGGATTTGCAGCACAGGATATTTGACTATGAGTCGTCAGAGCAGCTTTTGCACGACCGCCAGATCGCGGGCTTACAGCTCCCCTTTGCGCGGGAAACAGGCATTCTCAAAACGCCGCTCCGGTTGGGCCAAAGGCAGATCGAAAACCGTTTGGCCGCACAGCCTGTAGAGGGTTTTGACGCCCTGCCGGACGGTTCGCCGAGTGAAAAAAACATGGCAAGGTATCGGGCCTACGCCGCCGGGATGTCAGGAATGATCTGGCTGGAGTCTGTTTCCGTATGCGCGTCCGGGCGCTCTAATCCGTCGCAGCTCTGGCTGCGCAGGGAAAACGTGGACCGGTTTCGCTGCCTTGCCGACGAGATTCGTACGGCGGCCAATTCTTGGGGACGGCCCTATACGGTCGTCCAGCTCACTCATTCGGGAAGGTACAGCGGCCAGCACAGTGCCGCCGGACCGGAAAGCGCGTTTCACAATCCTCTCATCCCAAAGGAACATGAGCGGATTTTGACTGACGGGGAGCTTTCAAGCCTGGAGGACGATTATCTGCTCGCGGCACAGCTTGCGCAGGAGGCGGGGTTTGACGCGGTAGACGTGCGCGCCTGCCACGGCTATCTCATCAATGAGCTGCTGGCGGCGCGGGAACGGGAAGGCAGATATGGCGGCGGCTTTGAAAACCGGGCGCGCTTTCTGCTGGATGTGGTTGAAAAGATCCGTGCGCATACCGAAATTGAGGTTGCGGTCCGGCTCAACGTATACGACGCGCTTGCTTATCCCTATGGATTTGGCGTTTCCCAAAAGGGAGCCGCGATTCCGGACCTTGAGGAGCCGGTCCGGTTGGCCAAGCTGCTTTTTGAGCGTGGGGTGAGGCTTTTCAACATCACCTGTGGAATTGGGGCCTGTTCGCCGCAGGTGATCCGCCCGTCCGATACGGGGGGAGAAATCTATCGGACCGAGCATCCGCTTACAGGAGTCGACCGGATGCTGCGGCTGACCCGGCAGATCAAACAGGCTGTTCCGCAAGCGGCTGTTGTGGCTTCGGCGTTTACATGGCTGCGGGAGTTTGGCGCGAATGTGGCCGCGGGCGGCATCGAACAGGGGTGGTTCGATTTTGCGGGGTTCGGGCGCCAGCCGGTCTGTTATCCTGACTATGCGCGGGATATTCTGACAGGCGGCGGAATGAAACGGGAACGCTGCTGTACGACCTGCAACGGATGTATGGCATGGATTAAAAAAACCGGGAAGGCCATCCGCTGTGTGAAGGCGGAAACAGGCGGCCGGACAAAAGAAAGGGATGCAAAATGAAGCAATATCGCTGCGGGCTGATTGCCCGGGACATCCACAATTCGATTACCCCGTCGGTCTATGAGGTATACGCCCGGGACATTGGAATGGAGATTGATTTTTCGCTTTTCAACATTGAACCGGAGCAGTTGAAGGGGCAGGTGGATTTTTGCCGGGCGCATCTGGACGGATTTAATGTCACGATGCCCTATAAGCAGAAGCTGCTCGAATTCGTCGACGAAGCGGATGATTCGGCGCTGAAATGCGGATCGACCAATACCGTCCTTGTTCGGGAAGGCAGGCTGATCGCCTATAATACCGACGGATGGGGGCTGATGAAGGCGCTGGAGCTGTTCGGCGTCGCCATAGAGGGCAAGCGTGTGGTGATGCTTGGCGCTGGAGGGGTCGCGCTTTCGATCGCGTATCAGCTCGGCCTGCACGGGGTAAAGCAGGTCAGTGTGGTCAACCTCTTTTTGGACCAGGCCCAAAGCCTGTGCGAACGGTTTGGACAGCGTTTCGCTCCTGTGCCATACACCGCGGAGGATTTATGCCGCTGCTGTAGGGACGCGGATCTGTTTATCAATGCTTCCGTGGTGGGGCAGGTCGGATACGACGACTTTGTTTCTCTGGAATTTTTAAAAGAACTCAGGCCGGGCGCGGCGGTCTACGATGTGAATTACTCCAATCCGGACGCCCGGCTGGTGCCTGCGGCGCGTGCGCTCGGTTTGCCTGCATGGATCGGCAAGCCGATGAATGCCTGCCAGGGGGTACGTGCGTTTGAAATCTGGTTTGGAAGGACACCGTCCGACCACTGTGTACGGGAGCTGATCGACCGCCTTCAAAGCGGCACAACTGTTTAGGGCTTATTTGAAAATAGAGAAAGGAAGGCTTGCTATGAAAAAGGTTGTTTTTGTATCCACCGTTGCGGGAATTATCCCCGGTATGAAGGAAGCTTTTGCCCGGCAATTTCCTGACGTGCAGCTCATCAATCTGCTGGACGACGGAATCATCCCGGAAATCACGGAAAACGGCGGAAAGCTCACCCCGGATATTATAAAGCGGGTCGCGGATTACGGCGTGACTGCTGAACGGTACGGCGCGTCCGCTGCGGTCTGCATGTGTACCACCATTGCGCCGGCGGTGGATGCGGCGCAGCCCGCGGTGGGTATTCCATACCTGAAAATTGATGGGCCGATGCTTGAAAGGGCCGCCACGATGGGGGATCGGATCGCGCTGCTGGTGACGGCTGAACTGACCTTCGGGCCTTCCACGCAGTCTGCCCGGAAGGCGGCGGAAAAGATGGGACGCGGGCAGGTTCAAATCGACACCATCCTTGTCGAGGGCGCATGGGCGGCGCTCAATCTGGAGGGGGACAAGGCGGCGCACGACCGGCTGATCGTGGAGAAGGCAAGAGAGGTTGCGGGCAGCTACGATGTGATCGTGCTCGAACAGGCCAGCATGGTGGACGCGGCTTCCGCGCTGGAGGATCTGGGGGTTCCGGTGCTGACGAGCGTGGAAATGGGGATCGCACAGCTCGCGCAATATCTGTAAACGGGAAATACTGAAAGGATTTGGATGTGATGAGATGAAGGTGACGGACGTTTCCGCAATGATCCTGCGATACCAATATGACAATGCGATCGCGGACGCTCAAAACTATTTTTATACCCGCAGCGCGGTGATCGTCAAGGTGAAAACAGACGAAGGGATCGAAGGAATTGGGGAGTCGGCCTGCTTCGGCGGGCCTGCCGAGACAACGAAATATGTGATTGAGCATGAGCTGGCCGATCTTGTCAGGGGGGAGGACCCGACCAATATCGAACGGATTTGGCGCAAGGTCAACGACCGCACCCGCCAGCACGGGCGGGGCGGGATCATCACCGCCGCCCTCAGCGGCATCGATGTGGCGCTGTGGGATATTTTAGGAAAAAAAGCCGGCCTGCCGGTTTACAAGCTGTTGGGCGGGTACAGCGACCGGCTGCTGCCGTACGCCAGTTCGGGCTTTTACAGCGTGGGCAAGGATGCGCAGAAACTGGCGGCGGAGGCTGAAGGCTATTTCCGGCAGGGATTTCGCTATGCAAAAATCAAGATCGGGCGCAATCCGGACGTATTTATGTCGCCGATTGAAAATATGCTCAGCCCGGAAAAATGCATTTATACCCTGGAGGAGGAGCTGGAACGGGTACGGGCCTGCTGCGAGGCGGCAAAGAAATATGGCGCGCGGATCATGGTCGATGTAAACAACGTCTGGAACACATACACCGCAATCCGCATGGGTAAAAAGTTCCAGGAGATGGGGGTTTTCTGGATGGAGGAACCTCTCAGCCTGGACAATGTGGACGGCTCGGCGGAGCTGGCCCGTGCGTTGGATATGCCGGTTGCGGGTTATGAATCTGAAGTGGGGCTGTTCCGCTTCAAGCAGTTTATGGACAAGCGCGCGATCGATATTGTACAGCCCGACGTGATCTGGAGCGGCGGCTTTACCGAGTGCCGCAGAATCGCCCATTATGCGCAGGCCAACAGCCTGCCCTGTATGCCGCATGTTTTTTCTTCGGCCGTGAGCCTCGCGGCAAACGCCCATTTCCTGGCTTCCCTGAGCAACCGGGGGATTTTGGAGATGGACCGCAATCCTTACCCGCTGCGCGACGAGCTATTGACCGAGCCGATTGAAATGGCGGCCGACGGCTATGTCTATTTGCCGCAGAAGCCTGGCCTGGGGATCGAACTGCGTGAGGACACGATTGAAAAATACCGCGTGGACTGAAAACGGCGGCCGCCGGTGTCTCTGCGCGCCGGGGCCGTGTGGGGAAATCGCCGAATCCGTTGGAATTTCACTTAAACAGGCAAAAAATAAAGCCCGATGGGGGTCCATCGGGCTTTTGACTGCCGGAAAAGACTGGAAAACACATCGATGCGCTGTTGCTGTAAAAATCCATTTTTGTCCGGACATGTGCCGGACAAAAATACATTGAAGCGCAAAACCGCTCTGCGAACGGTTTTGTAAGAGGAAGGGTGGGACTGGCGGGAAAACAGATGAACAAGGCGAGCCTGTGAGCCGCAGTAATTTCTGGTTGCCCGCCAGCAGCGTGTCGAGTTTCTCGACACGCTGAAAGCCCGATGGGGGTCCATCGGGCTTTCTTTCATGGATACGCTGGGCGTTTTGGCGGATAGGACTCACGTGCGGTTAAAGGGCGTGACGGTTTTGACAAGCGTTTCATGCTCGCAGAATTCTTCGAAGAAGCGTTCGCCCGTACCAGTGAAACCGCATTTTTCATAGAAGGGTATGGCATAAAGCTGCGCGCCAAGCACGATTTTTTCGGCGCCCTGTTCGCGGGCAAGGACTTCGAGGCGCTCCATCACCAGACGGCCGAGCTGGCGGGCGCGGTACTGCTTGAGCACGGCGATGCGTCCGATGTGGAACGCGCCGCTTTCATCGCGGTAAACGCGTCCGGTCGCGGCCGGCTTGCCGTCGATATAGACGACCATATGATCGGAAATGGCGTCGAATGCGTCCACATCCGGGATCGTGAAGCCCTGCTCCTTTGTAAACACCTCGTCGCGGACGAAAAAGGCGTCGGTAAGATCGTCTCTGCCGTTAAAAAAGCGGATTTCCATAAACGTCCTCCAAAAGCGCCGCCAGCCAACCGCGCTGGGCATGGCCGCATCATTGACAGCGGCTATGCTTTGCACGTGCGGTCTGCTTCGGTCCGGTGGGCGCGTTGATTTTACCGTCCCATTATACGCCGTCATGCTCGGAAAATCAACCGCAGCGCCAGCATCAGGATCACGCCGGGAATTCCAAGAACGGTTGCGATCGAAACAGATATTGGTCCAGGAGCGATTGTGACGCCGGTGAAGGCGCCGAGGTAGGCGACGCCGAACAGCGCCAGGTTGCCGGTGACGGCGGAGAAAAGCAGCGCGCGCAGGAATTTGCCGGAACGCCAGAGCGCAGCCAGGACGGTGATACACGCGGCGCCGGCCGCGGCAAGCAGCAGGGATTGGGACATCATTGATACCTCCGCTCCGGGCGGCTCTTGAGCCGCCTGCATGTTAGCCGCCTAAAAGCCGTCGATCCGGTTTTGGGGCGGGCTTCTGACAAAAGCATATGCGCGCGGACATGCAAAAAGACCGCCCAACACAGGGCGGTCTGGATTTGCAGGCGCATAGAGAGGGAGCCTGTAAGCCGGGTTCTGTCGTGGACGACGATCTTTCTTGGCCGCGCGTCGCCGCGCGGCTCCAGCCGCCTTTCGGGACCCGGCGGGCAGCCGCATTGTCCCAGTTGGCGTTGCTTCGGATAGGGTTTACATGGCAATGCGGTTGCCCGCATCCCGGTGAGCTCTTACCTCGCCTTTCCATCCTTACCGCAAAACGCGGCGGTATCTTTCTGTTGCACTTTCCCTCGGGTCGCCCCGGCCTGCCGTTAGCAGGTATCCCGCCCTGTGAAGCCCGGACTTTCCTCACGCCCATGGGGCGCGCCGCCGTCCGGCCCGCTCTCTATACATGTTTTATTGTACTATAAATTGGGCCTGGGCGTCAACAGAAGATTTTGTTCCTGCAAAACAGCCCTGCAATCCACGTGAATTCAATGGAAAAATCTAAAAAACTGCAATATTTGTATTGCATCGCTGCAATTTGTTCCGTATAATAAATAAGAAACAGAAAAACAAGGACGCTGGATTTTGTTTGTGCGGCGCGTTAAACTGATAGCTTGTAAAATTGCTGTGCGGTATTTTCCAAGCCGCAGCCTGGTTTGTTCAAGACGCCGAAATTGTGGTAAAATTTTTGACAATACAGTATATCCGTGCTATGATTGAAAAAAATTTTATAATACAATGGACGCAATCAATAAAGGAGTGTTCGATATGATGGAGATCAAGGTCACGCTGACCGATCATCCCAAGGCCAAGCCCGATGAGAACAACCTCGGCTTTGGCCATATCTTTACTGACCACATGTTCCTGATGGACTATACTGCGGACCAAGGCTGGCATGATCCGCGCATTGTGCCGTATGGGCCGATCCCGATGGACCCGGCGTCGTCGTGTTTTCACTATGCGCAGGAAATATTTGAGGGCATGAAGGCGTATCGTACCGCCGAAGGAAAAATTCAGTTTTTCCGCCCCGGTCAGAACTTTAAACGCCTGAACACCTCCTGCGAACGCCTGGTTGTGCCCAAGCTCGACGAGGAGCTTCTGATGGAAGGACTCAGGCAGCTTGTCACCATCGACAAGGATTGGGTTCCTTCCGCGCCGGGGACATCGCTGTATATCCGCCCGTTTGTGATCGCCAACCAGGAGGTTCTGGGCGTGCATCCGTCGACGCATTATATCTATTGTGTCATTCTTTCGCCGTCGGGCGCCTATTACGCGGGCGGCATCGACCCGGTGCGCATTTATGTCGAGACAAAATATGTCCGCGCATCGCGCGGCGGCATGGGCGCTTACAAGACGGGCGGAAATTATGCCGCTTCCCTGATCGCGCAGGAGGAGGCCGAGAAGCAGGGCTATTCGCAGGTGCTCTGGCTGGACGGCGTTGAGCGCAAGTATGTCGAGGAAGTCGGCTCGATGAACGTGTTCTTTAAGATCGGCGGCGAAATCGTTACGCCGGAGCTTGACGGGTCGATCCTGCCGGGCATCACGCGCAAATCGGTGATCCAGCTTTTAGAGTCGTGGGGGATGAAGGTGTCCGAGCGTAAGCTCTCCATCCATGAGCTTGAGCAGGCGGCCAGGGCCGGCAAGCTGGACGAGGCATGGGGCACCGGCACCGCCGCCGTTATTTCCCCGATCGGCGAGCTGAAATGCGGCGATGTCACCACGATCATCAATGAAAATAAGATCGGTCCCATCAGCCAGAAGCTGTATGATACCCTGACTGATATCCAGTGGGGCCGTATCCCCGATCCGTTCGGCTGGATCACGCCCTGCTGCTGAACAGTTTTTAGGAGTCAGTAAGCCCGCCCGCCCGTTTTACAGGCGGGCGGGCTTTGGATTTGATGCGAGGTGACGGCATGGAGGAATATACAACAATCCGGGCGGCGGCGTCCGACGAATTTGTCGAGAGGCGCTCCCGGTTTATCGGGTATATCGCGCCTGTGCGTACCGAGGAGGAAGCGGCCGCTTTTATCTCCGAAAAAAAGGCGCTTCATTGGGACGCGTCGCATAATGTCTACGCATACATCCTGCGCGCGGGACAGGCGCGCCGCTATTCGGACGACGGCGAGCCGCAGGGGACAGCGGGCGTGCCGGTGCTCGAGGTGCTCCAGCGGGAGGGATTAGTCGATGTTGCCGTCGTTGTCACGCGTTATTTCGGCGGCGTTCTGCTCGGCGCGGGCGGCCTTGTGCGCGCATATTCACACGCTGCCAAGCTGGCGGTCGATGCGGCCGAACGCATGGTCATGAGTGAATGCGCCGAACTGTCGGCGATGTTTTCCTATGACCAGTACGGACGGATCGAGCGGCTGCTTGCAAAATACGGCGCGCGCACGCTTGGTTCCGATTTCGCGGCGGATGTGACGCTGCGCGTGCTGATGAAGGCGAACCGGGTCGAAGCGTTTCAAAGGGATCTGGCGGAGCTGACGGCGGGCCGGGTGACGGCATGTGTGGAGGACCGCCGTTATGACTGTATGCCTTAGAACCTGTATTCACAGCCGCAAAACGCTGCCCAGGCGGACCTTTTGCCCCCCGCTCCACGTTAAATTTTCTTGCCGGGCGACAGCCCACCCGCAAAAATTTGCCTTGATCGGGTACAAAATCCCGCGCCTGCCCAGCGTTCTCCGGCGATGAATACAGGTTCTTAAAAACAGTCGGATTTTGTAAGTTCCTGCCTTTTGCAAGAAATTTTTGCTCCAGGCAGGAATTTTTTTATTTGCGGAGTATAATATATTAGAACATACAATCAAAATGGCAAAAAACGCGGGGAAGGAGGCGCGCTATGACCATCCGCGAACAGACGCAGGCCTTGCAGGCGCAGATTCTGTCGGATCACGCCTGCCTGTCGCAGCATTCGCGCGGACGCGCCCGCCCGGAGGAGGAATGCCCGATCCGCACGCCGTTTGCACGCGACCGCGACCGGGTCATCCATAGCAAGGCGTTTCGCAGGCTGATGCATAAAACACAGGTGTTTCTGTCGCCGGAGGGCGACCATTACCGCACGCGCCTGACGCACACGCTTGAGGTCAACCAGATTGCAAAGACGCTTGCAGCCGCGCTGCGGCTGAATGAGGAACTGACCGAGGCAATTGCGCTTGGCCACGATCTGGGGCATACGCCCTTTGGGCACGCGGGCGAACGGGCGCTGCGGGAGGTCTGTCCGCATGGCTTTTCGCACGCGCAGCAGAGCGTGCGCGTAGCAGACCGCCTGGAGAAAGGCGGTGCGGGGCTGAATCTGACCTGGGAGGTGCGCAACGGCATTGCGTGCCATTCTTATTCCAATCCTTCGCCGGAGGGGCGCGCGGCCACGCTTGAAGGGCGCGCCGTCTATTTTGCGGACAAGATCGCCTATCTCAACCATGACCTTGAGGATGCGCTGCGCGCACGGGTGCTGTGCGACGACGATATTCCATGGACGATCAAATACACGCTCGGCCGCACGAAATCTCAGCGCATCACGACGCTGATCACCTCGCTGATCAGCCACAGCACAGACGATATCCGTATGGATGAGCAGATTGGCGAAGCGTTTGCCCAGTTCAATTCGTTTATGTATGAAGCGGTGTACCTGAACCCGACAGCCAAGGGTGAGGAGGGCAAGGCGGAAAATGTTGTCAAAAGCCTGTACGGGTATTTTACAGAGCATCCGCAGGCGCTGCCGGGCGAATATCAGGCTATCCTGGAGGGCGAGGGCGCGCCGCGCGCCGCCTGCGACTACATATCGGGTATGTCGGACCGTTTCGCGGTCGCCACATATGAAAAGCTGTTTGTACCGAAGCCGTGGTCCATTTGAGAACGACGCGCCATTTTAGAAGGGAGGACCGTTTGTTTGATACCTGATCTGTTTTTACAGGAGTTGAAAAACAACAGCGACATCGAGCAGGTGGTGTCATCCTATGTCCGTTTAAAGCGGCGTGGCCGTATCGCCAACGGGCTGTGCCCGTTCCATTCGGAAAAATCGCCGTCGTTTACCGTTTATCCGGACAACCAGTCGTTTTACTGCTTTGGCTGCGGCGCGGGCGGCGATGTGATCACATTTATCCGCAAGATTGAAAACCTTGAATATGTCGAGGCGGTCCGTTTCCTCGCGCAGCGCGTCGGCATGGCGATGCCGGAGGAGGTCGCGGACGACGGCGCGGCGAAAATGAAGATGCGTATTTATGCGCTCAACCGGGCGCTGGCGCGGCATTTTCATGATTGCCTGAAAAGCCCTGCGGGAAAGCCGGGACTTGACTACCTGCATGAACGCGGGCTGACAAACCGCACAATCACGCATTTCGGGCTGGGATATGCGCCTGAGGCGTGGGACGGCGCCGTTAAATTTCTGCGATCTCAGGGGTACCGGGACGACGAACTGCTGGCGGCGGCCGTGGCGGCGCGCGGCAGAAGCGGTGGGCTGTACGACCAGTTCCGGGGAAGGGTGATCTTTCCGATCATCGACCTGCGCGGCAATGTGGTCGGGTTCGGCGGACGCATTATGGGCGATGCGCGCGGCCCGAAGTATCTCAATTCCTCCGATACGCCCGTGTTCAAAAAAAGCCGCAATCTGTTTGCGCTCAATTTCGCAAAGGCATCCAAGCGCGGCGGGCTGATCCTCTGCGAGGGATATATGGATGTGATCGCGATGCACCAGGCGGGGTTTGACAATGCTGTCGCCACGCTTGGAACGGCGCTGACGCCGGAGCAGTCGCGGCTGATCGCACAGTATGCGCAGGAGGTTGTTTTATCATACGATTCCGACGGGCCGGGTCAGGCGGCGACAAAGCGCGCCGTTTCGCTGCTTGGGGAGACGGGGGTGAAAATCCGCATCCTCTCGATGACCGGCGCAAAGGATCCGGACGAATATATCAAAAAATTCGGCGCCGAGCGTTTTTCTCTGCTGCTTTCGGGTGCGTCGAATGCGACGGAGTATGAGATCGAGAAGCTGCGGCGGAAATACGATTGCGACACCGCCGAGGGCAAGGTTGCGTTTTTACGTGAATTCGCCGCGCTGATGGTGTCGGTGCCGAACGCCGTTGAACGCGACGTATACGTTTCAAAGACGGCGGCGGAGCTTGAAGTATCCAAAAGTGCGATTGAAACGCAGCTAAAATACGAGCAGAAGCGCGCCGCCAAACGCCGCAGGGGCGACGCCTCCCAGCTGCGTGTCTACAGCGAGGCCGGACCCGCCGAGCAGCGGCGCGATCCTCAGCGAGCGCGTTATATCCGGTATGCGCTTGCCGAGGATAAGATTCTGGCGATTCTGATGAAGAATCCCGATTATTATGAGCACGCGGCGCAGCGTATCGGGCTTGACGGCTTTGTAACGGACCGCAACCGCGCGCTTGCAAAAGTGCTGTTTGAGCGCCTGGCCGCGGGGCAGTCGGTGGAGCTGCCGCTGCTTTCCGCACAGCTTGACGAGGAGCAGATGGCCGCGGCGGCAGGGCTGCTCAATTCCATCTCCGGCCTGACCTTTGGCCCGGAGGATCTTGACAGCTATATCGATACATTACTCAGCTTTAAAACAGTCAAATCGCAGGATGAAGTGGCTGCCATGACGGACGATGATCTAAAGGCGTACATAGCCGCTTTGGCGTCCAAAAAGAAATAAACAAAGACCCAGCTGCGTCCTGTGGATGCGGGCCGGGGTCAGGGAAAAACAGGCAACAGGATTGATAATAGGGGGACCGCATCAATGGGTGTACAGGAAAAAAAGGCGATCTTAAAGGAGCTTTTGGAGAGCGGCAAGGCCAAGGGAAAATTGACAACAAAGGAGATCAGCGACGCTCTGGAGGAGCTTGATTACGACGTTGAACAGGTCGATAAAATGTATGACCTGCTTGAACAGAACAATATTGAGATCATTGAGGACATGGTCACGCCCGTTGAGGAGGACTTCAAGGATCTGGGAAAAGGCACTGACCTCGACGTTGCGCTCGCGGCTGAGGGTATCAATATCGACGACCCGGTCAAGGTTTATCTCAAGGAGATCGGCCGCGTGCCGCTTCTGTCGGCCGACGAGGAGATCGATCTGGCTGTGCGCATGGCACAGGGGGACATCGATGCGCGCAAGCGCCTGTCAGAAGCGAACCTGCGGCTTGTCGTCAGCATCGCCAAGCGGTATGTCGGGCGCGGGATGCAGTTTCTTGACCTAATCCAGGAAGGCAACCTCGGACTGATCAAGGCTGTCGAGAAATTCGACCACACGAAGGGGTTCAAATTTTCCACCTATGCAACCTGGTGGATTCGCCAGGCGATCACACGCGCCATCGCCGACCAGGCGCGCACCATCCGCATCCCGGTACACATGGTTGAGACGATCAACAAGGTTAAAAAGGTTTCGTCGCTTCTGCTGCACAAAAACGGTCATGAACCGACCGCGGAGGAGATTTCAGCGGAACTTGACATGCCGGTGGACAAGGTGCGCGAGATCATGCGCGTGGCGCAGGAGCCTGTCTCGCTCGAGACGCCGATCGGCGAGGAGGAAGACAGCCATCTGGGCGACTTCATCCCCGATGAGGACGCGCCTGCCCCGGATACGGCCGCGTCGCACACGCTGCTGCGCGAGCAGCTTTCCGAGGTTCTCCAGACTTTGACGCCGCGCGAGGAAAAGGTGCTCCGCCTGCGTTTTGGCCTTGAGGACGGCCGCAGCCGCACGCTTGAGGAGGTCGGCAGGGAGTTTAACGTCACGCGTGAACGAATCCGCCAGATCGAAGCAAAGGCGCTGCGCAAGCTGCGCCATCCGTCGCGCAGCAAAAAGCTGAAGGATTTTCTCGATTGACCGAAAAAAGCCCCGCTGCGGCGGGGCTTTTTTGTTGGCTATGCAGTTCGTTTGACAGCACCGGACCTTTTATAAAAGCGCAAATTCCGGACTGTCAATGACCGGCTTCATCGAGCAAAGACAGAATGGATGGCCGGCAGGATCGAGCATGACGCGCCAGCTATCGGAAAACTGCTTCTCCGCAGGCTTTGCTCCGCAGGAGATGGCATGGCGGACTGCTTGTTCAAGGTCATTGACGGCAAAATCCATATGCGCCTGTTGTTGCTGTGTCCCGAGGGTTTGGGGCCAAACGGGCGCTTCATGCTGTGCATTCTTTTGGAACAGGATGCCAGGGTATGCCCCCTGTGCCTTTCCCGGCGCGCCGACACATGCGAATTCTTCATCATGAAACGCGATTTCCCAACCGAGAAGCGCCGCATAAAATTTTGCCAATTCATACGGGTTCCTGCAATCCAACGTAAACGCATATAATTTGATTTGCAGGTCATCTGCCATATTAAAACCTCCCATACCGTATTGCTGCTGGATTAGAGGTTGCAGAAAAAGATGGCAGCTTCGATTTTTCAAACAACTCCCAGACGGCCGGGATGCATCCAGCGTGATTTAATCATATCATATCGGTTTGTTAAGTTCAAGGATTGTAAAAAGGATGTCGGACGGATGGCTTGACAAAATGACCGCCCTGTATTATACTTATAAAGTATACTTTCTGCTGCGGCGGGTGGCTGCGGCGGATTAAAGGGGCGAAAACATGTATATTACGCTTGAGGCGGATTATGCCGTGCGCATCGTGGACTGCCTGGCGCAGCATCAGATGCGCATGGATGCAAAAAGCCTTTCCGCGGCAACAGGGGTGACGTTACGGTTCGCTTTGAAAATTTTGCGCAAGCTTGTCGCGGAGGGGATTGTGCGCTCCTATAAGGGCACGCAGGGCGGCTATGAGCTGGCGCGTCCGGCTGGAGAAATCGCTCTTGGCGAGGTGATCGAGATTGTCGAGGGACCGATCGTGATCAGCCGCTGTGTCGGCGACGATACCTTTCAGTGCTCGCGTGTAGAAAAATGTGCCTGCCGCTTTAACAAGACGTATACGGAAATCGCGCAGCTCGTGCGCGAACATCTGTATGCCGTCAATTTTGAACAATGAGCGCCGATCTGCTCGTCGGCCTGCTGCTGGGAACGGCGTGGGCGCTGATCGACGTATGGCTTTTGCGGCGTGCGATTAAAAGGGCGTATGCAGTTCCAAAGCAGGCGCAGCGTATAATAGCGGCGACGCTCGCGGCGCGCTATCTGTTGACCTTCGCCGTATTGGTTGCAGCACTGCTGCTCCCGGGCGTGGATGCGCTGGGAGCCGTGATTCCATTGATTATACAAAAGATTGCCGTCGCAGTTATGGCGCTGCGGCACAAATAAGAAGCTGACTCGAACTTTCAGCTTTTGAGGCGGGTTGGAAATATTGTACTGGGCAAAGGAGGTAAGCAGGATGACAGAACGGGAAAAAATGTTGTCCGGCGCGCTTTACAATGCGGGGGACAAGGAACTGGCGGAGGCACATATGCGTGCGCGCAGGCTTTGCAGGCAGTATAATGAATTGCCGCCTGACGAGGAGGAAGCGCGTGACTGCGTGCGTATGGAGCTGCTTGGCGGATATAAGCGGTATGCATATATGGAGCCGCCGGTGTGGTTCGATTATGGCTGTAACCTTTTTGTCGGAGAGAATTTTTATGCCAACTATAATCTGACTGTGCTCGATTGCGCGCGCGTGACCATTGGCGACAACGTGATGCTCGGCCCAAATGTTTCTATTTATACAGCGACCCATCCGCTTGATGCGCGGGAACGTGCGTCCGGACTTGAAATGGCACATCCCATTACAATTGGCAACGATGTCTGGATCGGCGGGAATACAGTGATTAATCCGGGCGTGACAATCGGCGATGGAACTGTAATTGGTTCGGGAAGCGTCGTAACGCGCGATATCCCTGCGGGTGTGATTGCAGCGGGGAATCCCTGCCGCGTACTGCGCCCGGTCACAGAAGCCGACCGTATAGGGATTATGTTATAAACAATCGCTGTATCTAAGAAGCTGTACCAATTGGAGGAAAGCGCATGGATTGGCGAGAAAATTTTTTGTACGGTAAGGAAGGAAAGCGCAGGAATTCCGACGGATTTCAAGCTTTTCTGACGCGATCCGAACGGGAGTTTTTCCAACAAAGCGTATGCGTCTCCCATTGATACAGCTTCTAAAGATATGCTTCAAAAACCATATCGAACCGTCTTCGGTTCGTATAAGCAACGGATGATCGGGTCGAACAGCGTCAGCCATGAAAGAATTCAATATTGATCGCTCCGCATGAGAACAAAATGGCTTCACCCTTTCATCCCGGACCGGCTGTGTGCGGATGTGAGGGCGTCCACACAAAATATCTGAATTATATATGCATGGAAAAAAGCCGGCTATAATAACCGGCTTTTTTCCAGCAAAACTGGTGCGGTGGATGGGACTTGAACCCACACGCTCGCGCACACGCCCCTCAAACGTGCCTGTCTGCCTATTCCAGCACCACCGCATTTTAACTTTTAATTCATTCCAAAAGGAGGGTAATTCTTTGTCTGAATTTTCTCTTTATTAATCCCGACGAAATTTATCTTACCATAATAAAAGGGACATGTCAAGAAAAAAAGCAAATAATTTGGAAAATCCGTGTAAGGGCATGATGACTTCAAGTATAATCGTTGTAAAACATCCCGGCAAGAGGACAAATGAATGCATATTTACCATGAAAGCGGCGAATATACAGTGAAGAAACTGTGGAATGACCGGTGGAATCCTTGGGTGAAACTGGGGAAAGCCGCATGAAATGGGCAAACAGCATTGTGGAAAACTTGGTGGAAAGTGTTTATAACTGTTTGTATATCCAAGTGCGGACAGCCGTGCTCACAAAATTCACACATTGTTTGCTTTACAAACACTGTGGAATCTGATAAAATGCAGAATTACAGGTAATGAATTTGCGACCAATAGGAGCATGACAGGATGTATAAAGAAAAGCCGGTAAAAATCAACCGAGGGGATAATCCCCATCATTTTTTGACAGTGGTGATCCTGCTCGCCTTTGCTGTTGTTATTTCGCTGGTGATTGCAATTGTGTGGCAGAAAGTGTCTGACAAGGGCGCGGATTTGAGCCGCTATCAGACACTGTCATCAGTCGTCAGTGGGACGCAGACGGAAACCGATGAGCTGGAATCCTCCTCGGCTGCAAAATCGTCGTCTGTGCCAGAGCAATCCGAACCGGAGGAACAGAAATTGCCCGTGTTCGACGGAGCAGTGCCCGAATCAGAACGTGTGATGGGAGATTATTTCGACGATGCGGTATTTGTCGGCGATTCAATCACAGAAGGGATCATGCTGTACGGTATGATGTCCAATACGACTGTATTTGCTGGCACTGGCGTCAATCTATTGACGGTTTATTCTGCACAAACCGTCAAGCAGGAAGATGGGTCGCGTATCCCGATCATGGACGCGCTTGATGCAGAGCAGTTTGCCAAGGTTTATGTCATGCTCGGCGGCAACGAAGCGCGCGAAGATGTAGATACATTTATTTCGCATTACAGCAAGGTGATCGACGATCTGAAAATGAAACAGCCGCAGGCGCTTATTTATATTCAGTCGATTCTGCCTGTAACAAAAAATAACAACTATAACCTGGACAACACTCATATCGACGCCTTCAATGAGGCGCTGCTCACGCTCTGCAAGGAAAAAGAGGTCTACTTTGTAAATGTGGCCGAATGCATGAAGGATGAAAACGGAATGCTGCCCGATGAAGCTTCACCGGCTGACGGAATGCATTTTGGGCCGGATTATTATACTAAGTGGTTTGAGTATCTAAAAACGCATACAGTAGAGCAAGCCTAAATAATAATGACAAAGAGGGATGTATCAGATGATGAAAAGATGGATTGCAGCTGCGTTGGCGGCGGTCTGCGCCTTCTCCATGGCGGCCTGCGGCGGAAAGTCGGGCGGCAAGGAGCCGGCGGCGGCCGATGTTGTACAGGCAGTCGCACAGGGTTTGACATTCAAGGACACGATGATGACGGTTGATCAGGATGTATTCTATAATTTCTATGACATAGACGCCCAAAAGGTCGCGGACGTTTCTATGTATACGAGCAGTTCACGTGCGACGGCCGAGGAGGTAACGGTCATCCGTATGAAGGACGCAGCTGATATCCAGCTTGCGCAGGATGCCATTGCAGCGCGCATCGAAGATCAGAAGCGTTCTTATGAGAGCTACATGCCTGACGAAATGCCCAAAATCAACAATGCTGCTGTATATACACATGGCAGCTATGCGATTCTGGTTGTGGCGGATGATACATCGGGTGCTGAAAAAACCTTTGAAGCACAGTTTTAAAGCATCTTGAATGAACGGGGGCGGCGCGGATGCGCCGCCTCTTTTTGGGAAACAGGGCAAAATCGGACCACATGGCGTCGAATCAGACAGAATAAGGCCGTTTGTACAGGTTATGTAAATTTTTTGTCGATTCACTGCGCCATACGATTGCAATCGTGATTTTTTGTGGTATAATAACCGCAGAGCGGTTATTATACCGTCTTATGGCCAGGGCGATACGCGGGCACGGCCCGCTTCCGCCCCGATGGCCGATTATACCATGCCGCTTCGCGGACATGGTATAATATGCGTAGTGCAGACAGCTTTGCCGGTTTGCCAGCCGCTTTGCGGCAGGCAAGCCCGAATGGGCTTGCTGCTGTGGTATAATAACCGCAGAGCGGTTATTATACTAATTTTATGGCCAGGGCGATACGCGGGCGCGGCCCGCTTCCGCCAAAATGGCCGATGATACCACCTAGCCCTGTTGTTTATGAAATTGTAAAATGGGGCGCGTTTTTTCAAATTGAAATGATAGGAGGTGACGGCGTGAATCCCGACCCTGGAAGTACAGGCTATATATATATCATGGATTTATTTATTACTCCGGGGGCACGCCGTATGTTGTAAAGCGGCCCCTGACTGAAAGGGGCTTTTTTTGCATGCTCAATTTTTATAAGACAGTTGACAACCGGATTCTGCGTTTGGATGCGCCGGAGCCGGGCTGCTGGATTTCCGCAATCAGCCCGACGGAGGCGGAGGTCGCTTTTTTGACAAACGACCTGGCGGTCGAACCGGATTTTGTACGCGCCGCGCTCGATGAGGAGGAAAGCTCCCGTATTGAGAGTGAGGAAGGGCAGACGCTTGTTATTGTGGACTATCCGTCGGCTGAGGAACAGGCTGACGAAAATAAGACGCTGCTTTATACCACGCTGCCGATGGGTATTATCAGCACGCCTGATTATGTTATCACCGTTTGCATTGAAGAAAATTTGACGATCAGCGATATGGCCGAAGGGCGGGTCAAGGGGCTTCAAACGGCAATGAAAACGCGCTTTTTACTTCTGACGCTATTGCGGATCGCTCAAAGGTTTCTTGTTTACCTCAAGCAGATCGACAAGATTTCATCGAGCACTGAACAGCGGCTGCATTTGTCCATGCGAAACAAGGAGCTGATCCAGCTGCTCGGCCTGGAAAAATCGCTCGTATATTTTTCCACATCGCTCAAGTCCGATGAGGTGACGCTCGAAAAGATTCTGCGCGGGCGGATCATCAAGCTCTACGAGGAAGATGAAGACCTGTTGGAGGATGTGCTGATCGAAGTCAAGCAGGCCATCGAGATGTGTAACATCTATTCCGGTATTCTTTCCGGGACCATGGATGCGTTTGCGTCTGTAATTTCCAATAACCTGAATATCGTTATGAAAATTCTGACCGCGATCACAATCGTTATGGCGATCCCCAATATGGTTTTTAGTTTCTATGGGATGAACGTAACCGGTCTGCCGTTTCCGGTCTGGTGGGTTCCGGTTGTCATATCAATCGTGATTGCGGGAGTTGGCGCCTTTATTCTTGTGAAAAAGGATATGTTCCATTGATCATCTCGTTTGTCCATGCGGGCGGACACAAAAAGAACGGACCGTTTAAGGTCCGTTCTTTTTGTGTTTTACTTCTTATCAAGAACGGATATGCCGGATAAATCCTGGTATGTCCGTTTTTGCTTCACTTATAGCCCATGGCAGGCGTCGCATTCACCAATCTCGCCGACGATGGGCGTCGGATCGACGCCGTTTTTGCGGTAATAATCGGCCAGCGCCGCTTTCACCGCCTGTTCTGCGAGCACAGAGCAGTGGATCTTGGAGGCGGGAAGCCCATCGAGCGCCTCGACAACCGCCTTGTTCGAAAGCTTGAGCGCGTCCTCGATGGTGGAGCCTTTGATCATGTCGGTCGCCATGGAGCTTGTGGCGATCGCCGCGCCGCAGCCGAACGTTTTAAACTTCGCGTCCTCAATCACGCCGTCTTTGATCTTCAAATACATTTTCATGATATCGCCGCATTTCGCGTTGCCGACCTCGCCGATGCCGTCGGCATTTTCAATTTCACCGACATTGTGCGGGTTGGCGAAATGCTCCAAAACTTTATCAGAATACAGCATATCCAACAATCCTTTCCGTATATACAGGTTTATAGGGCAATCGTTTTGCGCCCCTTCTGGATATCCTCCCAGAGTGGGGAGATATCCCGCGTGCGGGTGACGACAGCTTTGACCGAATCGATGATATGATCAACCTCCTCCGGCGTGGTCCAATCGCTGATTGTGATGCGCAGGGACCCGTGCGCCACCTCATGGGAGAGGCCAAGCGCCAAAAGGACGTGGCTTGGGTCGAGCGAGCCGGTCGTGCACGCCGAACCCGACGACGCGCAGACGCCGGCCATATCAAGCCCGAGCAACAGCGCTTCGCCCTCCGCGCCAACAAACGACAGGTTCGCGTTGCCGGCCAGACGGCGCTCCCGGTCGCCGTTCAGGCGCGACATCGGCAGGGTGAGCAGCTCGTCGATCATTTTGTTGCGCAGCGGCGTGACCTTGGAGATTTTGGCAGGAATATCGGCACAGGCGATTTCCATGGCGCGCCCAAGTCCAATGATCGACGCCACGTTTTCCGTACCGGCACGGCGTCCGCGTTCCTGTTCACCGCCGTCAATGAGGTTGGGCAGCACAATTCCCTTTTTGATATAGAGCGCGCCGATCCCCTTTGGCGCATGGATTTTGTGGCCGGAGAGGGAGAGCATATCGATGTTCTGCGCAGCGACGTCGATCTCAATATTGCCGACAGCCTGCACCGCGTCGGTGTGGAACCACACGCCGCGTTCGCGGCAGAGCGCGCCGATTTCAGGAATCGGCATGATAGTGCCGATTTCATTGTTGGCATACATGATCGATACGAGCGCCGTATCAGGACGGATGGCGTCGGCGACCTGCTGCGCAGTGATCAGGCCGTTGTGGTCAACCGGAAGATATGTGACCTCGAAGCCCTCCTTTTCGAGCGCCGCGCATGTGTGGAGCACCGCGTGGTGCTCAAACACAGTTGTGATCAAATGTTTCTTTCCTTTAGCGGCGAGCTTGTGTGCGGCTCCCTTGATCGCCCAGTTGTCGCTCTCAGAGCCGCAGCCGGTAAAGTAGATCTCCGCAGGCTGTGCGCCGAGCGCGGCGGCGACCTGTTTGCGTGCGTCCTCAATGGCGAAGCCGGCAGTGCGGCCGAGTTCATAGATGCTCGAAGGGTTGCCGTAGCCTTCGGTCAGCCAGGGCATCATCGCGTCGAGGACTTCCTTTGAAATCTGAGTTGTTGCAGCGTTGTCCGCGTAAACAAACTGTTTCATATCAATATCACCATCCTGTTATGGAGTTATTATGTTGCTTTATGAATTAATTGTATACCTTTTTAGTGTTATTTGCAAGAGGGAAGCGCAAAATTTTACGTTTTTCACCTAAAACGCGCAATGGCCGCGACAGCCAGAGCGTCGCAGCGTTCGTTTTCCGGATGACCGGCATGTCCCTTGACCCAGTGGAATGTGACCTTGTGGCGTCCGAGCAGAGGGAGCAGCAGCTTCCACAGGTCGGCGTTTTTGGCTGGTTCTCCGGGGGCGCGCATCCAGTTTTTCTTCTGCCAGCCATAGACCCATCCCTTGGATACGGCGTCCGAAACATATTTGGAGTCGGTTGTCAATGTAACGCTGCACGGCTCCTTGAGCGCCGAGAGCGCCTCGATGACCGCGGTCAGCTCCATGCGGTTGTTTGTGGTCTGAGCCTGGCCGCCGGAAAGCTCCTTTTCATGTTCTCCGAAGCGCAGCACGGCGCCCCACCCGCCGGCGCCGGGATTTCCGGAGCAGGCGCCGTCGGTAAATATTTCAACCTGTTTGATGGTTCCCGCCTCCAAGCCGTCGATTGTATCGGCGGACCTGCTGCGCAGTACGCGGCAGAATCCTTTCCTTATTGTATACGATTTTGCTCCGTGATACAAGCCCCCGCCCGCCAAAAAGAGGAAGAACATGAAATTTAAACGTATGGCAAGCGCCGGTATTAAAGCGTGAAAAATTCGTCCATACTAAATGAAAAGTCATTGAAAGCTGCCTGAAAAGCCGTTTTTTAAAAACAGAACCGCTTTCTTTTGGAAGCGTCCTTAAGTTTGGGCAGCCTGTATTTATATTGTGGAGGGTCATCATGAAAGCAGTCATCATGGCGGGCGGCCGGGGCACGCGCCTGCGTCCGCTCACCGAACGCTGCCCCAAGCCAATGGCGCGCCTGTGCGGGCGGCCCGTTGTGGAATATATTTTGGAACTGCTCGCGAAAAACGGCGTGACTGAAAGCGTTCTGACGCTGCAATATCTGCCGGATCAAATCGTTTCACACTTTCCGGACAACAGCTTCGCGGGCATCGCGCTCTCATTTTGTGAGGAAGCGCAGCCGCTCGGTACGGCGGGAAGCGTCAAAAACGCGGCCGGTCAAATCGGGGAAGATCTGCTTGTAATCAGCGGCGACGCGCTGTGCGATTTCTCGCTGCGCGAGGCGATGGATCAGCATGCAGCGCGCTGTGCTGACGTAACAATCGTTACGGCGCACGTCGGCGATCCGCGTGAATATGGCCTCGTGATCGCAGACAGCGACGGACATGTGACGGGGTTTATTGAGAAACCGTCTTTTGCGCAGGCGACGAGCGAGCTTGCAAATACAGGCATTTATATTCTGTCCCCGCACGCCGTGGAAATGATTCCGGACGGGCAGATTTTTGATTTTGCAGCCGATCTTTTTCCGCGTATGCTTGAGAAGGGCATGGCGGTCGATTGCTGCACACTGTCCGGATATTGGTGCGATATCGGGGATCTGGAGGCGTACCGCCGCGCCCAGGCTGATTTGCTGGCGGGGCGCGTAGACGCAACGCTTCGCGGCCAACGCGATGAGTCAGGCAGCGTGTTTGCAGCGCGCCGCCCGTCAGGCCGCTATGAAATAGAAGCGCCTGTCTATATCGGCGAGGGGGTCAGCATTGGGGATAACGCCGTGATCGGCGCGGG
>ERZ1643251.747-NODE-747-length-42289-cov-6.946394_pt1 | contig 42289 bp, 33 predicted proteins | sample MGYA00579261_ERZ1643251 | MGnify/ENA primary metagenome ERZ1643251 (study PRJEB29033, sample SAMEA4952267) | chicken gut metagenome | biome: Broiler Chicken; feature: Gastrointestinal Tract; material: Caecum | place: Ireland | collected 2018 | study: Broiler... | reverse complement strand
GTCAGAGTGTAGGACTACCAACGGTCAAGGTGTAGTTTTGGCCCGGCGTACGCACCTGATATTCAAGACTTTCTGAAATTACATGAGATATTTTACTACTGTTTTTCTACTCAAATCAGAGAGAGATAACCTCAACACCGATAGATTATCTTTGGGTTATGATTAATAATCTGGAAAGTACTAAACGGCGGCATTAGATAAATCGATATAAAATGAGTGCTTCATATCATTTGCCCAATAGTGCATTGACTAAAAAACCAGACGGTGTAATCACCGCCTGGTTTTCTTTCAGACTATAAAGTGAGCTGAGTGTATTTAATTACGCACTAGACATAGATAAAAGTAATTATAAATTTTCAAAAATAGTTCTATTGCATTTTATAAATTTCTGGACACTTGGCTCCTTCATAAGTGCCCTCATTGAACCTTGTGATAGAATTTCGCGTGCTATCAAAACAAGTTTCTTGTTAGCATCATTTAAATTATAGTTTTCCTCCTTTAATCCAGTATGAACAATTAAAAATAATGCAAATTTCTTGCGGGCTTTTTCACGTTGTGATAAATTCTGAATAAAATTAGTATACCATTTCACATATTTTGCGCCAAAGAATCGATTATTAAAATAATACCGATATTTATAAGCCAATGCAAATGTTAATGCTTTGTTTCGCCGAAGTTCGTACCTGTTGGGGCTATCAGAAAAAGTGTACCACCTTGCGTCTCTCATTTTGCTATAGCCATCTTCTTGATATTGTTGAATTACAGCGTCACAGAAAGAAGCACAAAACCAATCATAAATATTTGAAAGGTAGCGCACAGTTTGCGTAATTTTTCTTTGCTGCTTTGACGACTGCATATCAACTTTTTTTATTTTCTGTTTATTACTTGTGTGGAGACTATCGCCTTCGCTAGCTTCTTTTGCAGATAGAATTGCAGTCTCAATATCTCCGACGACCATAGCTCTTTCTGCGACACTTCTTCCAAGATCTTCGCCCATTATTTGAATCATCTCTTTATGAGGAATAAGAGATTGAATGGCTGACAAATGATGCAGAGCGGTTATTATTTCCTTCCATTGCATGGTTTGATAATTTTTCCATAGCATGTGAGCGAAGAGGTTTTCGTTATTCGAAATTTCATTTGGAAACTCATTAATGTAAATATCAATTATACAATATAATGATTGAGGCTCAAGTTCCCCCAGTGCACATAGATGCAAAAAAGTTGGAGAGATTTTCTTCAGTACTTTTTTCCGTTTTAGTATTTTTTTGACTAATTCATTCCTTAAGGCTGGATTACATTTAAAGCCAGAATTAATTGTGGCATACTCAAATCCATTATCTAAAAGAATATCCCAATTTTCAACGATTTTTGTGTCAGCACTATCAGCCGTTTTTTCAGCAGACTGGATTACCATACTTAAGATACTGTTGAATAACTCTATGTTATCCGCCCAAGCTTTAGATGCAATTTCATGAATAATAACATTTTCTCGACTTAACCATTCTTTTTTGGCAGTCATAGCTAATTTGTATATCCACACTATGTCTGGAATACACTCATATATTGTATCTTCATCAGAATAGTCCTTTTGCTTGATGAGAAGCCCAGAATTAATCAGATTGCAAAAATAATTATCTTGAGTCTGATCAATTACATCTCCATCAAATGAAAGGCTGTGCTCCTTTAATAAATACAAAACAATTAATCTTACATCTTTAGCAATTTCCTGACGTTCTTTTGATAGGATACTGTAATACATCTTGCAAAAATCAGGAAACAGCAAATCTTTTTTCCAAAAAATAGAATAATTTCCATAATACAATACGTAACGGAGCAGAACATTTGAAAATAGAGGAGTGTAGTAATCTGTAGATGAGACCTTCTTTTTCCAGACCCATTTGCTTTCGGAAAGCGGAATCGAATGTTGAATTATTTTCCCGGGGGTATCCTTTCCTCTATGCCATTCATCTAAATTAAACCACTCGCCAATTTGGTACTTTTTTTGAGCAGGACTCCATTGATAGGCGTATTTAGAAAAAAAACCCTCGTATAAGTCACAGGGATCTTTTCCGTAACCTGGTTGTGTAAGAATAAGCCATTTAACATAGGGCCTTGAGTATTTTTTTATAATTTTCAGCATGTCCTCAAGTGTAGTCCCATTCTGAAAATATTTGTGTACATCGTCTAGAATTATAATGAGATTGTAATGATATGCAAATGCGGACATATATTGCTCTATTGTGTGTTCGGCATTAAATAGTTTTTTGAATGCTGCAGCCAAGTTCGATTCTATACACTTAGGAGCTGATTCACTCTTAACAAATAAAAAAACGGATTTAATTGCTTTTCCTTCCTTGCGTCTAATGTACTGTGCAAGTTCTAGGCTTAGGCGTGTTTTACCGCTTCCAAAATTGCCAGCAATAAATAAGCAGTTACCAAATCGAACATTACCTATTCTTCTACAAAGAAAAATTAGCCGTTCACTTTTAAAGCCATTTTTAGATTTTGTTGCCTTAATTCTATTTATAATGTTATTTACATTGTCATCTAGTGAAGAAAAGAAGTCAATATTTTGAAGAAATCCAGAAAAAAGACGATCTTCCTGTTGCTGAAGATCCAAACCATTAAGTGCTTTGCTTTCCCATTTGTACTCCAAAAAAAGGTCAAATTCTTTAAAAAGTTGAGGGTCACACTCGAAATAAGATTCTATATCATATTTAGATTCACTAAATTGTATGGAGAAAAAAATATGAAAGTAGTCTGCATAAATCGCATCGATGTACTTGATATAGTCATCTGAATTAAAAACACAATGATTTTTCTCATGATTCTGGTACAGTTCATGAAGAATACTGATAAGTGATTCGGACTGCTCTCTAATGGCTTGAAGTATCTTTTCACGGTTAAGTTGAGAATGTTGATATAGAATTCTGCTGTTTATATCAAGTTGAGAGATGACCGTAGAATGTGTTATATTAATTGCTCTTTTAAGTAACGGCGTTATTGTCTTTGATTCATATCTACACTCAGGATGCATGACATAGAAACTATTAATTATCTGATCAGAGTATGTGTCAGGGATTGGAAATTCCAATGCTAAATTAAAAGAATATAGATTGTTTTTGGCTAAAAATGAGTCAATGGCTTCATATATTGCCTCCTGAGTGTAAAATCTTATATATTCACGCAAATTATCATCACTGTTTATAATTGATTGCTTTGCTAAACTGCCACTTATACTGTGAGCAACTGCTCCAATTCTATCTGAAGTAATGGAGTCTAAAACCTTTTTTAGTACCTCGATAAAAACTTTATTGAGCATGTCATTTCCCATAGCAGTTACTCCTCAAATGATAATTTTTACTAATTATATCAGACAAAATACTTTTTACAACAGAATAAGGAGAATAGATATTGCTTGCCATAAACCAGACGGTATCTCTATCGGCTGGTTATTCTATTTTTAATGGAAAGAGAAGTTGTTATGGCTAAATGTTTACTGAAGTATCAGTGGGTTAAGCTGCCCAGAGATTGTATGCCTATGGGCAAAGGCCTGTTGGGATATTGGCTCCGTTTGGCGTCAAGGGCCGCATTTCGCAAGGGTGAGGCCCATTACTGCGGCCATGTGAATCAAGTCGTTCCGGGAATGTGGGCTGGCGGAATCGTGGGTCTGAAGCGCATTTTGGGTGTCAAAAATAGGGGAGAGGTACTGCGCATTATGGATAAGCTGCAGGAACTCGCATATATCTCCTACACGCTGAACTCGTCAACCAAGAAGCTGGAGTACAGAATCCTCGATTGGGTCATACAGTGTTCCGGAGCAGAATGCATGTCAGGCACGGTATATACAACGGAAGGATATGGGTTCCTTTGCCTTCCGCGCAGTATTTCACAGCGGCTTGCAGAACAAAACTATATATTCAGCGAAGCAGACGCATGGCTGGATCTCTGGTGCCATACTATTTGGCGGGATCCACGCAATGCGTTTTCTTTTTTGGCGCCGACGGCACAGTTTGGTGCTCATGGTGCTGTATTGACATTGGAAACCTCGGGACAGCGCTGGGGCTGGGAAAAGACAAAGGCATGGAGGTTTTTCGAAAGTATGGGGATGCCTTCGCTCTGTACCGTCTGCCTGGCTCTTACGGCTGTCTCATTTTTCATAAACAGTATCCAACTGGTGCTGAGGTTTCATTACCCGACTCCGCCGCTGTCATGCGTATTTTGGAGAAAATACGCATTCAGGGAAAAGATGCACATATCTGCGGAACGGACCATGAACGTCTGAACAAGATGGTTCTTTGGTACAGCCGGGAAATTACCAAAGCATTCCTTCCAAGCGGTGATGTAAATTCCGAAAAGAGTCGTGTTGCACTTTCGACGCCTATAACGCGTGCGTATATTTCTCTGTGTTGGAATTGCAAGAACTGTGATAAGGACTGCGGAAGTAATAACAGAGTACTACACCCACATAACCAATCAAAGAATGTAGTTAACCCATGGTTTCCATGGTACACAAAGGAGATTTATTATGAACAAGACATTGGACAATACCGCAAAAGTGGACAACGAACGCGAGCAGAAGATCAGGGAACGGTCGGACGAATTTATTCGCCTGCTTACCAGGAAGGGAATTCTGGAGGATAGTCGGATCAACGATGAACGAGTACGGCAGGCACAGAAAGAGAAACGGCGGAACATGTACCACAATACGAGGATCCTCCTGGAAAACTACCGGAATATAACCTGGCTGCTGGAATGTTTCCCGGATACTGTTGCTGAGGAACTGGAAACGCCTTTGGGGGATTTGGACACGCTTCTGGACCGGATGGACCTGGAAATGGGTATGGGAAATCGCAAACTGGAGAGCCGCTTGGAGAGCGTACGTAAGTCACGGCTCCTGCTGGATCGGATCAATGAAGCCCTCAGCGTCCTCAAACGCAAACCAGATAACGGAGCGAAAATGTATGAGCTGATCTACCTGACGTACCTTGCCCCAGATAAACTCAATCACACGGATCTGCTTTATCGCCTGGACATCTCATCGCGTCACTACTATCGTCTCCGTCAACAGGCGATAACGATCCTCTCAATACGACTTTGGTCGGCGCCCGCAAGTGAGGTGGATTCCTGGATTGAAGTGCTGACTCTCCTGGAAGGAGTATGAGTGGGAAATACCGTGGCAGAAAATTGGCACAAAATTGGCAATGCTTGCGCCGATGACATGGGAAATGAAAAAAGCTATACTGGTATTGTCCCAAAATATCCATCTGATGTATTAGCTCTATAAAGTAAAGTATCATTTCATTTGTCCCGTCTTCAGGATCCAGCTTTCTCCCATATTTTCTAATTATGGGGAAAAACTGTTCAACAAGAGCCATCATTGTATTTTTATCTCCTGCTTGGGCCGACATGATTTGGTCAAATAACATCGAAAATCTCTCCCTTGCCTTTTAGGGCAAAGGAGAGATTGACGATCCAATATGTAAACATTGAATCTCCAGATAGTTAAATGCTTGATCACTCTATACTAGATATGTGCCTTAGGGTAAGTGTAAGGGACAGATTTGTCAAAAAATCGCAAATTTTGTCGAATTATTAGATGTTATGTGATAATATTGCCTGATTTGTCCCCTTATAGATATAAATGGACATATTTAATTTAGGCGAGGGAGAGAGGCTAATCGATATTTTTGAATGATAAGAGAGAATGCATATAAATAAAGTACATACTCTCTTTGCTGCTATGATTTAAATAATTTCTGTTGAAAGTTTACATTTAGGCCTAGAAATTCTCTTTAAATTGTAGACTTGCAAGTCAAATCTACAAATGATAAGGAGATGTTGTTAATGGCAATACGACCTGACTGGCCTGTTATCCAGTTCGAGAGTAGGCAGAGATATGTCTATGCCCTTCAGTGCTTATTGAAGTATCATGGTGAATCGCTGACTATTGACGGTGCGTTTGGGAGCGGAACACTGTCTGCAGTCAGGAATTTCCAGAGTTCTCATGGCCTTACTGTAGATGGTACAGCTGGCCCTGGGACTTTGATGGCACTTATTCGGACACTGAGTGTGGGGGCCAATAATGATGCTGTTCGGGCGGCTCAATACTTGATGAGTCAGTTTGAAGGCACAGCAATTAACGGTTCTTTTTCAACACAGTTTAAAACCCTTGTTGAAACATTTCAAAGAAAGATGCAGCTTTCGGTAGATGGTGTTGTTGGAAACGATACATGGCTGTATCTGTTTGGGTATACTGGCTATAATCGAAGAGTTTATGTCAGCAACACAAACTTAACCCGCAATGAGATGCGTGTTAATGCCCAGTATATCCTGGATTATCTTCGTAGTCGGGGGTGGACGAAAAACGCAGTATGTGGTATGCTGGGAAACATGGAGTCGGAAAGCTTCATTAACCCAGGGCGCTGGGAGAATGGCGAAGCTATTGCCAGTAAAGGTTACGGCCTTGTGCAATGGACGCCTTCTACAAAGTACACAAATTGGGCACAGGGACAGGGCTTGTCGGCTGAAAACATTGACAGCCAATTGCAGCGCATTTTGTATGAGGTTCAAGAGGCAGTTCAGTGGATACCGACCAGTTCCTATAATTTCTCATTCTCTACATTTACACAGTCTACGCAGACTCCCTACTATCTTGCTTGTGCATTTCTGCACAACTATGAGAGGCCGGCAAATCCTTCTCAGGATGCGACCAGAGGAAATCAGGCTCAAAGCTGGTATAATCTGTTGAGCTAAGTGATCTCCGGCAACAAGAGAGGAGGCCCGGGATATTTTTTTCCCGGGCCTCCTCTCACTATAGTGTTATGAAGCGTCCCAATAAAACTGGTCCAGAAGATAATACGACTCAGCAAAATCGTAGGTTAACAGTGCTTCCATGTGATCATTTCCTGTGGCGTGGGTGGCAGCGCGGCTGATAACAACACCTTCAGGCTTTAAATAGAAGTTTCCATCATAGTTGTAAATATTTTCCAGTGGTAGATGGTAAGGGTAGCGTGGAAAGAAAGCTTCAAAATTTTCTTCATCATAAGAGGTAATGGGGTCTCCTGGAAAAATAGCATGCTCAAAGAAAGTTTTACGAAACTCTAGATCGTCTAATGGAAACAAATCACTTAGCTTGATTTCTTCCATGGTTAACAAATCTACAGTGAAACCAACCAGGTTGCTCCATGGATGCTGGCTATCTGTGAAATAGCTGCTCCCCCAGAAAACCATGCTCACTACCTTACTATTTTGTAGAGTGACAGCGACTTGGTAATTTGATATTAGCCCTGTAACAGAATTTTCTGTAATGCTGTCATCTGTTCCGAGAGTTATAACCTTGTCATAAATTATGGTGTTCAGCATGGATAAGTCTTTACCATAAAAATACGGATATTCCACATAGACTGAGCTATTTACGTTAGGAGCCTTTGTGTAGATCTTGATGGTGTAGCCCTCATGTTTACTGCTTGGTTTGTTTAGATTATTCTCGGTTGAAGCTGAAACTTCTTCAGAAGGAGGTGCTTCATATCCTGAAATCTGATTTTCGGCCGGAGCTGCTTCTTCAGATGATTTTGGTGAACATTCGTTTCTTCCTCCATTCGAATCTGCACCGCGACTTATATGCAATAATCTGCAAAGAGACGGTGGAATGGAGATTGCAAGAATCAATAGAATTAAAGTGATAATAATATACTTAGCTTTAAGTTTCTTCATTTCAATACCTCTTCTAGCTTATAGAAAACAAATTCTCCTCTACTAATAGTATGTAATAAATGTGGCGGCAGGGGACAGAATAAGCGATACTTTCTTTTTAAACGGATGATAATTATAAGAAATCTCGTTTAAAAATGTAAAATACATATCTAGCACTTCTTGGCTTCTCTGTTAATGCGCCATTCAGGGGATGAAATACTCTCAAGTTTTCTTCGTCATTACACCAGTATGCTTCGTATTATAGTTCATGCACTAATAGCCAAATACACCGAATGCTACTATATGGGTACAGTCTCATTCAGAGGCAGTGTGTAAAATATATGTATCATTGGCGCCTATGGTTGAAAAAAACACTACCATGCAGATAGTGGTAGCATATTATCAGTCGATTAGAAAAACTTGAATATGGATTACCTTATCAGTATAATAATTCGTAGGGCTACAAGCAATATTTGAACAAATGCAAATTGTTGGAATTGGTAATACAGGAGAGAGGGGCAGCTATGACACGGCAATACAAATTAGCAAGAAAAATGAAAAAAATTGCCCTTACAACAGCTGCGAAAGAATTGGAGGTTTCTCAGCCGACACTTAGCAATTGGGAGAGTGGCAGGAAAGATCCTTCCATAGATAGCTTGGTGCGTATGTCCCGGTATTATGGTGTGACTGCAGACTTTCTGCTGGGGCTTACGACAGACAGTGATCCGAGACAAGACTGGGTATTTCCTATAAATCCTGATATCTTACCAGCTCTGCATGAAACCCCGGTTTTTTCGCCTGAAAACGGTTGGGCCTTTGTTGATGCTGTTGAGCGGTTGCTGCGGTTTGCCAGCGGAAAAGTTATTTCATGGGTTGATGTTGCAGAGGTATATATGATCCCGCCCCTTTACGCAGTCCCTCAACTATATGGAAAAAGGCCGCTTTCTAAGACGGAGGCTGAACACACAAAAGAAGTATGGGTTGAACCTATATCGGAGGATTCTATACTACGTAAAGAACTGCGTGGTTGGTATAAGGTTGAGCAAAGATATGTTGAAAATGAGATGGGGCAGAGGTTTTATTTTTCTACTTATGAAGCAAAGTGGTTGGCATTTGAAACAGAAGACAAACCAGATGATGGCACGGAAGGTAATATAGTGTAGAATGAAATACGCATTGCACCTAGGCTGCATAATCGCTGGACTCATCTTGAATAGTTAAGCCCCTATCGCAGGTAAAGTTGCGATAGGGGCTTACATTTATTGTGTAGAGCCATCATTTTCTTTGAGTAATCTTGCTATTTGGGTAATAAATTCTTCTGGGGTTGGACGACCAGACTTAAAATGCATCTTATCCCATATCGGTTGCCCAGATGCTTCACGGGTATTGTAGGCGGCTTCAATGGCTGTTTGCATTTCTTGTAGTACTTCTTCAGGGGCAGTGTTATTCTTCTTTGCAATTCTCTTTATAATTTCCATAAAATCCATATTGCTTCACCATAGTTCTTTAGAATTGGATATCATCCTAAAGAATAAATTACAGTAAGCAATATGTCGAAATCTCGCGTTTTTCGTCGAATAAAATAAATATAGAGAAGGAGATGAAATCAATTCTCCTCTCCACTTATTCTTCAGCCAAAATCTTCACAACTTTGAGAATTTTCCTTTGCTGTGTGTGTGGAAGGTCGGTGATAGAGGCAGAAAGCTCTGTTGCGATACTGGCTGTAGCATGTTCAACAACATCTACCAACAATGTATCCGCAGAAACTTCAAGGACATTGGCGATAGCAATAAATGTATCAAGTCGTGGAATTTTTAAACCGCGTTCAATCACGCTTATATGGGTAGGGCTGATATCTATCAGAGCAGCAAGATCTTCTTGTGTCAGCCCTCTCTTCTCACGTATAGTTTTTATTCTGAATCCAACAGTCTTGATATCCATTGTAGATCACCTTTTCTATAGAACTTGCTTATATTCTTTAAAACAGTATAAATTAGATTATTTAATCCATACAGAATCTATGGAGTTTTAAGCAGTTCTAAAGAACAATATGTTGTAATGAGATTTTGCAGTTTAAGATAGTATTGCAGGTTCCATTAGTTTCTCCCTATAAGATAAAAAATATGAAGAGGGGGGAATAGCAACAGACATACTGTTGCTATTCCCCCCTCTTCAAGTCCGTATTCAAACAATTATTTTGCAGTAACGACTGGTGTCATAAAACTAGTGGTGTCACTTCCATCACGGTTCTCAGCCAAAAAATGAACTACTGCATAGTAGTTATTTCCAACAGTACCTCTGTATGGCACAGATTCACCATAAGCCACTGTGTTGCTGCCCATTATATAGGAATACTCCCAATCACTAGAAGAATATTTCTTTACTTGCCTGAAACCGTTCCCGGCATCTTCGTAAAGGTAAATGGTTGTTGCCCCAAGTTTATCCATTGGACCCAGACTGCTTACGCTAAAACTGATTGAGAGATCTCCATTTGATCCAGTGTCAACATATGCATAGAAACCAGCAAAATAATCGCTTGCGCGCATGGTGGATGCCTTTGCCGGCAAAGTAATTGAACACAATAAACATGCTGCCAGTACATAAGACGATAGATATTTTATAAAGTGTCGGAGCTTCATTTAACTAGCTACCCCTCTCGTACATTGAATTAATGATAGTTATCAACTCTTCTTCTGAAATATCCCCAGTAACACTACATTCGCAGTTGGAGATAAACCATACGGCCGTTTGCCTGCCCATATTTGTCATGATATAGTGGGTTATGCCGCCTGCCTCATATGTAGTGGGTTCTACGTCATCTTTTTCCCATTGAGCATATTTTTCCTGTGGTTTTTCATGACAAAAAACACTCATAACCAATATGTCTTCTCCACATGAGTAGCTGGCATTGAATGTGGTTAACCCGGTATTGTGAACAGCAACGGCGGTATCCAAAGAAAATCTATCGGGAATCCATGTCGGAGCTATTATTGCTGTGATATCATAGCTATCCAGTGCTTCTTGCAAAGAGGAAAATTCTGTGGAAACCGAGCTGGAAGTGGATCGATCCCTTGGCCCTGGATTTTTCCCATTATCTGTCTGGACAAAGGAGAAAGTTTCCTGGGACCAACTTGCAATTGCTTCCCAGATATCATACCCGACTGGGTTCGCCTAGACGAGATAAGTGTGGAGAGAACGACTCCGCTGGATTTTCGGATGTACAGGAATGTCCTTTGACAGACATTGACTCGCGTCATGCGACTTATGAGGCGATGCTTAGTCGGCTGACGCTCGCGTCAGATCACCGGGCTAACCTGGTGTCGCGTGGATTGTCCGAAGAAAAGATTATCACGCTTGGGTATAAGACAACGCCGATTGTTGGAATGAAGACATTGGCCAAACAGCTCCTCGCGGAAGGATTTTATCTTTCTGGTGTTCCAGGATTCTATCGCAAGGACGGGCAATGGACATTCATCCATGAGAGCAGAGGAATACTGATCCCAGTGAGAGATCTGGACGGAAGGATTCAAGGCCTACAAATCCGGAGAGACAATGCAACACGCAGAAAGTTTCGCTGGATATCCAGCATTGGAAAAGATGATGGATGTAAAGCGGAAGCATGGATCCATATCGCGGGTAAACCGTGTGAGAAGATAATTCTGACGGAAGGACCTATGAAAGCGGACATCGTTCACGAATTGACAAGCCAGACTGTGCTCGCAGTAGCAGGTGTGAGCGCCTTGTCACAGCTTGATGGTGTGCTTGTTCAGCTACGGGAAAAAGGGGTGAGGAAGATCATGACTGCGTTTGATATGGACTTCCTGACAAATCCACATGTTGAAAATGGGTATAAGAATCTGAAGCGTCATTTAACAGACAATGGTTTCCAATACGGGACCTATCTCTGGGACCCACAGTATAAAGGACTGGACGACTACGTGTGGCAGTACTGCTTGCATCGCCAGATTCCTTAAAAAAGAAAAGGCGGGTATCCGCCTTTTCTTTTTTAATACGTATTTTGTTGTAAATGAGCATTTGAAAACGTGTAGTCAAAATAGAACCAACTAGGAGGTAATGATTATGTTAATAGCAATTGACCATGGTAACTATGCCATCAAAACGCCGCACTTCTCGTTTGTCGCTGGCTTATCAGAGCATATGGTAAAGCCGCCACTTGCGGAGGACGTCCTGGAATATGCCGGGAAGTATTGGACCCTGTCTGGACATCGTGTTCCTTACATGCGGGACAAAACGCAAGATGATCGGTATTTTATTCTGTCTCTATTTGCTATTGCCAGGGAGCTGCAGGCGTCAGTGCAGGATGCTTCACTTGAGAAAATTGATTTGGCAATAGGGCTTCCACCGGAACACTACCGTCTTAGAGACCGCTTTGCACAATACTTCCGTCGTGACGAAAAAATCAATTTCTTGTATAATAATTGTCCCTTGAGTATTGAGATTCGACATATTTTTGTATATCCGCAAGCTTATGCAGCAGTGATCCCTCAGTGCACCAAGCTGATTAACACCTTGCGGGTTTTTATTGTTGATATTGGTGGATTTACAACAGACGTGCTGCTGCTGAGAAATGGAAAGCCTGATCTTCAATTTTGCAGAAGCCTGGAGAGTGGCGTTATCACCATGAACAATAGGGATTGGTGCCGATAACGCCGTCGGTCAGCAGCACAGGGGTATAGCGGGCCCACCCCACCTTGTGCTCACGAAACACCTTCCTGGTTTTCGCACTGACCACGAGAGCGGGGATCTGATCATTGTTGAGGATTTCTGCAGTCAGGTTAAAATCCATGGCTCCCTCCAGCTTTTCACGCTCGTACTGGAGGTCTGAGCGTAGGTAGATGGTGCCGTGGCCGCAGGAGGAGACCATTTGGCGCTTTTTTGTATCCTCAAGCCAGGTGGAAGGGCTGAGGGGCGGCAGGATGTGGTGGATGTTCATAACATAGAAGCGATGGGGCAGCTCCCGGCCCTTGTAGTCCCTGACCTCTCGTTCAAAAGAGACGCCGGTGAGGCCGGCTTCTTCGATGAGCTGGCGGATCTCCTCGGAGACAAAATAGTCGGGCTGCAATTGACCAATTCTATATTTACGAATAAACTTTCGATCTACGAACACGTCGCTGGTCAGTTGCTTGCCAAGTCCGCAGACGGGGCAGCCCCCGGTGTATTTTGTCCCATAGTCTGAGGGATCTGTCCCTTCCAATTCCAGAGGAAAGCCAACGTCTAACTGAAAAAAGGGGACAGCCTCCAGTTCTTTTTTTGTGTAGTAAGCTCGACTGCACAACATATAATTTCCGCCACAATCAAGTTTACGAGCATCTTCAATAGCTTCATTTAATATAGAGGAATCTGGCTTGAGGGGAAGAACAACTTGCCCGTAGTTGTTGGCATGAATACCCTGTACAAAATATGGCTTATATGTGTTGTATAGCGTATGACACTTCTCTTCGTCCATAGAGAGTGCGATTACGGAGGTTGCTCGCCGCATAGTTACACCTCTAATCTATTTTCCAAATTCTAATATTTCCAAATTTGGAAGAATTAATCTGCAGAAATTCTTCAATAATGGGTATATATTGTTCCATTCCGTTTTTATTGTACACCTCCTTAATTACGCTCCAAATTTTCTCTACAGATGCATATTTAGTAGTTACTTCGCTATTTATATCGTTGCTATACCCAATTAATTTACGAAATGCTTTGGTAATGGTCTGGTGATCTCCCTTAGGCAAGAGAATGCTTGGGATATCATCGGGATCAATACCAAGAGTTTTAGCAAAACGCTTCTCAATCAGGTGATGGACCTCCATGCCCTTGATCCCAAGGCTCTTCACCGTTTTTCTGAGCTCCGTGTAACTCATGACAATAGCGCTTCTGCCGCCGACAATCGCCTCAGCAGCATCTGCAATATTATCTGCTTTGGACAGTGCTTTGGTAAGGCCAGAGATGTCATCGATATGCCCCACTAACTTTGCACCTTTTGCAACGTAGGAGCCGGGCACATAGGGTAGCAAGGCCGAGGCGACATCCCAGGCGAAAAAGCCAAGATTTGCAAGGTTGGGATCGGCAATTAGCGAGGCTAGACTCTGGGCAGCACTGGCAATATCAAGGACGGTTTCTACCGGGATATTGCCTGTCCGGTCGAAGAAGCGTGTGGGATTGTTGTAGCAGTAGGTATAGTAATTGAGACTGAGGGGATCTTTGTATTCACCAGCATAAGTATCTTCCTGGGTAAAACGCCCAATGCTGGGATCGTAATACCTGGCCCGGAGATAGTAGGCGCCGGATTCAGCATCCCGGTATTCGCCGCAGTAGCGGAAGGGGTTGATATCTGCGGTGTCGGGATCCAGTTCATTGCCGAAGGCATCGTAGTCGTAGGAACGGCTGACAGCACCTGCGGCGCTGGTAAGCTGCACCACATCGCTATGAGCGTTGTAGAGATAGTAGCTTTCAGAACCGGCAATATCCATGAGGATCGGGTTGACGCCCCGCAGATAGCTGGCGGTAACAGCTCCATTTTGGACCTCGCCTACCACATTTTCCTCGTCCAGAACATAGTAACTGGTAAGAGCGCCGGTAGTTTTGCTGGTTCGGATGCCCTGCGCATTATAGGTGTAGGAGGTGGTAACACTGTCCGACGTGTGGGAAATCAACTGGTCAATCGTATTATACTGGAAAGTATCCGTGTTGACAATATTGTCTGCTCCAGTTGTTGCCTTGGACAGTAGATTGCCGTTGTCGTCATAGGAATAAGAAATGGACTTTACAATGGCATCGTCACGGGTCGTTGTTTCGCTGACCAACCGGTTAGCTGCATCATAGGAGTACGCAATAATGCTGCTCTCAGGACCACTTACCGACATTTGTGTACGGTTACTGTTTGCATCATATACATAGGATACGGAGAGCTCTCCGCTACTTTCAGCAGTCAGGCGGCCAAGCCCATCATAGGTGTAAGTGGTGGTTTTACCGGTATGATCAGTCTTGGTTTTCTGGTTTCCACTGGCGAAATAAGTGTAACTATAAGAGGAAAGCGTAGTGCTCCCTAATTTGTTGGTGAGGCCGGTGACCCAATTGGCCAGGTTGTAGCTATATGTCTCAGAAACACCGTTAGCGTAGGTCAAGCTGGCCCGGTTGCCGTTGGTATCGTATGTATAGGTAGCTTTGAGTGCACCGTCCTCGGTTACAGTGGAGAGCCGATTGAGTGTGTCGTAAGTGTAGGTAACGTTCTGGACCTGCACATCTCCCATCTGTACAGTCATGTTTGTACGATTTCCGGCAAGATCGTGGGTATACTGTGTGGTGTAGGAGATTTGAGGAGTGGCTGCTGTGACATTAGTAGTTCCTTCTGCTCCAAAATCACTATAAACAACTTGCGCCAAACGTCCCCATGAATCATAGCTGTACTCGGTACGCTGCAGAACGGGAATAGTGGTGGAGAGGATTTTTCCTGAAAGCTCGCCAATCAGAGCGCCAGTTTTGGAATAGATGTTTGCAAAGATTTCGACACCTGTGTTATAACCGATTAGGCGTCCTAATGCATCGTACGAATAACGTTCTGTTATTCCATTTCGATTGGTTTTGCTGATTAGGCATCCAGTTATGCTATAGCTATATGTTTCGGCTGCACCAGTGGCATCGGTTTCCGATAGGACATTTCCAAAATGATCATAGGTATAGGTTGTGGTGCTGCCACCGGAGGCAGTGGGGGAGGAGAGCCCTGTGGTCATGGTCAAAGGATTGCCGGTGCCACTATAAGTATAGCGAGAAGCGGTGGCAATAGAATTACCATCGTAGAGGGACGCTGTTTCTAGCCTGTTTCGCGAATCGTAAGTGTAATCGATCCTATTCCATATTGCACCAGATCCCAGACTTTGGCTAGGTGTCAGTTGACGGATAATGTTTCCTGCTGCATCATAGTAGTATTTAGTTACCGCACTATTGGAGGCATCTATCTTGAGTGTCTGTGTCAGCATCCGGCCCAGGGCATCATAAGAATAGATGGTTGGGGTCCCTGAGTAATCTGTTGATTGGATAAGCTGCCCCAAAGCATTGTAGGTATTAGAGGTGCTCTGGTTGTCCGCATTGTATGTTTTTATTACGCGGCCTGCATAGTCATATTCATTCTTTTCACTAAAACCTAAGCCTTGAGCTGCTGCCTGTGCAGATTGAGTGATAACTACATTACCCCTATAATCGGTGGTGTAGTTTTCAAAATACTCAGTACCATTGAGCATTTTCCCTGTCTTCACAGGATGGCCAATTTTGTTGGTGTAATAGTTAGTGATGATAGAAGGTGCCATAGTATCACCGAGGATTGTCTCGGTTTTTATCTGGTAAAGTTGGTCTGCGGGTGCATCTGTGTAGTTGTACAGTTTTTGAGATAGGATTTCCCCGTTTAATGTACCAATACTTTCGCTAAGGCACCTTCCCCAAACATCGTAGGAATACAGTGCTGATGATCCATAGGTGTAGTCAAATTTTTGAATCAGGCGGGATGCACTGTCATAGTTGTTCTGGGACAATATAGCTCCACTCTGCACATCGATGGTCTGATATTCCAGACCTAACGGTGTATACGTGTACTTGATATTCGCGCCATCTTCATCACGGACAGTTACAGTGTTTGCGAAGTAATCACGAGTATAGGAAATGGCAATAGGACGGTGTTTGTAGTTAAATGTGGTTCCTTCGGCAAGACCCGTGCTAGGATTTATTACCGTTGTGCTGTATGTGAATATTGTGGGTAAGTTGTTTCCATCCGTATAGTTGGGGTACCCGGAACAATCAGAGAAGTACGAATAATTAGTGACATTTTTCGGAGAACTATCGGTAATTGTACGGTCGAAACGGTTAGATAGGACAAATACTTGAGTTGCGCCACTGACTCCGAGATTACGTACTTTGGAAGAATAGTTGAATTGGGTTAGTGCTCCGGTAGGATGTTGGATAGCCGTCAAATTAGCAAATTGGTAGGATGCTGCAGAAATACCTTTGCTGTTTGCATCAAAGCCTGCAGTGTTGACAGAGTATGAATAGTATGTATTTTGGTTGCTGGTGTTTGTATGAATACCCAGCAGATCACAACTGTTCCCCAGATAATTAACTGTGTAAGTCATCGTTCTGGAATCTGGTAGGGTTACTGTCATGATATGACCATTAAGAATGGGAGAACCAGAGATTGTAGTAACCCTATTCAATGTATCAGTTATTGTGATATAAGGAAAACCGTTAAGTATGCTGTGGCTGAATTTAATTGTATTGTTGTAGCGGTCCGCTTTAGCAAGCAGTTTTCCAAAGCCGGAAAAATACTCTCGAGTACCATCGGCATAGTAAAGGGTATATAAAGAATATTCTTGTCCATTAAAATAAGCATTAGGTTCTTGTACGATTCGGAGGTCAGACAGAAGATAGTCCTTCAAATTAGAAATAGTTGATTCGAAGGCAATTTCGTAGGTTCTGCCGTCAGAGAGATGTAGCAGCGGACTGCTGCCAGTCATCTCAATAGAAGAGAACATGAAGCTCCATCCATTGCCAAGGCCATACATGCTCTTTAAGTAATTGTTTGGCTGGGTACCAGAGGTTGTAATATAGTTGTATCCGATGAGAACAGGGACGATATTTGCATAGTAATCAAATATCAGATCTGCTCCATCTTCAAAATTGGGTATTACACGCCGCCCTGAAGGCAGTGTTGCGCAGAAATTTTGCGCATCCATTAATGTGGCAAATGGGCCGGCAACATAATGCTCATCATAATAATCCCAAGCCCCAGAAGCAATGCCGGGAACATAGTAAGATGCCTCAGCCCCATAGTTGACATAGTATTGGTAAACTGGGAGAGAGCCATACATGGAGACTGGTGTAACGTTATTTGCTTCCTGAGAATTATATCGTCTTCCAATAACGAGATCCAAACCATTTATGCCGGGAAGAATGTAATCAATCGCTTCTTCAATCAGAGCGCCGGTATTTAGAGAGACTTTTTCGTTGTCGCTAGCGCTATAGGTATAGGGGGCGCCTAAGTACTGCGTTTCCATTGGGGTAACGACGACATCATCAGTGGCATTAGGACTTGCAGAGCCAATTGAGCTGTCAGATTGTGAAGACCAGCTGTCGCTGGCTTCATTTTCATAACCAGCAGCAACGGGAGATGTATTGATAGACTGCAAGGTGGATTTTATGTCAGAATATTGCTCCTGATTCTGATCCGTGTAATTTATAATTGCAGATTCAGAAATCCCAGCTTCCTGAGCTAAGTCAGACAGTTCTGATAATTCATTTTCCGTCAGTATGTTGTTGCCCACAGGCATAGATTCGCCCTGCAAGATACCTTCCAATAAGTCACTGATAGCAATATTGTATTTTTGATTAATCGTAAATGCATTATTAATCTGTTCAAAAGAATAGCCCTGAAGCAGGAATTTTTTCAACTCTAAATCTACAGTTGGCTCCGAAATTTCTGAATCCAAATAAGAATTATAGAGTTTAGCTTGAATTGCTATAGAATTAATCTCATCCAGTGTTGGTGATACGGCAATAATTTCTTCTATAGGAAGTTCAATAGATAACGAAAGTGATGCGTAACCTAATGCGTCAGAGATGGATACACCTGACACTGATAACGTAGCAAGCATTTCAGATGCTATGCCAGTGTAGCTGCATAAAAATTCTTGATCGGAAGGGGTCAGCTCCAGAAAACTGGAATATACCTTTACTATTTCTATGAAATGATGATCTGCTTCCGTTGGAACTAGAGATGTTGGATCTTTTAGCTCAGAATTATATGTGTTATCTCCAGAATCAGTTTCTGGGAAATCAGTACTCAGATCACCTTCAGGTGTATAAACGAGGTCATAATAGCGATCTGTAGAATTTTGATACTGGCTTTCTTCTTCACTGGGAATACTAAATTCATATGGGCCATAGTCAGTGAATGAGGTGGCAAAATTGGTAGAAAAAGCAAGCGCTTGAGCCGGAATAAGTTGAATAGTCAGAATAAATACGAGCAGGAAACTTGTGATTCTATCTCTCTTCTTCATATTTCCCTCACGATTTCTTGTTGTATTTTGATTTCTTCATGGACTTTGCAAACTCAGGTAATAATGCGTAACAAGCTTGTTCGCTATAAAATAAGTTGACATATCCTCCTCTCATGTCGGTCAATTTTAGATGAATACCATGACATATGTTTTGCAATAATGTATCGATGACCCGATGAAAAAAGAAGCGACAGATCTGCATGAAGAAAGATTATGGCATAGCATCCATTTATCTATATGTTTAATTTAAAGAGAAAAGGGACAGCTTTATTTTTGTGAAAAATATGTGGCTGCGAATATAGTCATAACCACCGGCTAAGCCGGTGGCTTGAGTTGGTCCTATAAGGGCCTATTACCGGCATGCGTCTCAAGACGCACTGGATTTTATTTTGCTCGCATCACTTGCCCCACAGCCCGTAAACGGGCAATCGCTGTTCTTACGGTGGCCTTTCATCCCTGATAGCTTGCTGTTAGCAGCTCGCTTCGCTCGACGCTTAAAGCAAAAGCTTTTTCCCGGGGCACCTCCACCGGCAGAGCCGGTGGTTTCCCTACTCAATGAAATACGCTGCCCTGAAATTTAGGGCAGCGTATTTTTATGATTTTTATTGCATTAGATTGCGAGGATTTATTGTGTACTTATATTACGAAGGCATCCCGCTTCAGAGCAGCTTGACAATTCCATAAAAAAACCCGGTACATCCCCTGACCGAGGAGCGGCTATCCATCTGTTTGGCGTACAGATCATGAGCACTTATATGCGGGTGGCGCCCGCATAACGCGAAGATTCGGCTGGGTATAATGGTACGCCCGGCTTGGACGCGTCACTGCATCGGCCGGCTCGGCATCAGAATGCGGAGAGATGGAATATCTGTGGACCTGTTCGCTGCAGGCACCGGGTTCAAATGATCCGACAAATCTTCCTGTTGAATTCTTGATCGGCAGAGAGGGGCAATTTGATTTGAATACAGTAACCGACAAAATATAATGAAATATTAGGCTGAATACGCAGTTTTTTATAGAAAAATAGCCTCAACTATGATATATTATAATTATCGGTGTTGAGGCTTTTTCCATGCGAAAACGAAAGGAGCATCGATATGAATGAGAAGAGGCGCAATATTAGAAAGCGCATTTTTCGCAATGGAGAGAACCCTTGCAAAGCAAAAAAGTTTATTTCAAATACTTTGACATCGAAAGAAAGCCACGACTTATTTTCAGTTGGAATCCGAAAAAAACTATTGTGGCACCAGCGGGAAGAACGGAAGACATTATTCCCTAAAAGGAGCAGTACCCGCAAGTACAGTTGGCAGAACCGGAAATATGCACGGCATTTCTGCAACGCCCTGAATGAACTGGAAAACAACAGACTACAGGTGAATTCCCTATGTCTTAAGGGGGTGGCCGTATGTTGCGGGATTACCCCGATGTGCTGACGGTGAAACAGGTGGCATGTATTCTGGGGATTGGCCTTAACTCTGCCTATCGATTGGTTAAGGAAAAGCAAATTGGCTGCATCCGGGTGGGAAAACGAATCCTCATTCCCAAAGTATGTGTAGCGGACTATCTTACATCAGCTCGCAACACAGTTATGCGATGATAACAGCAGGCTGCTGTCAGAAAGGAGAACGGCATGACAGGAAGTCTGCAAGTAAAAAGCGGGAAATTTTACATGGTGCTTAACAGCACGGAAAATGGAAAAAGGAAACAACGATGGATTTCAACCGGCTTACCGGAAAAGGGAAATAAACGCAAGGCAGAACAGATGCTTCGGGAGCAGCTGGTGCAGGAGAGGGAGGAAGAATCCCTTCCTCAACCAGACATGCTGGTGGCTGACTGTATACGGCACTGGCTTTCCTGCGTGGAGCGGCGTGTGGATGCGGTAACCTACCTGGGCTATCTCAATACAGCGGAAAAACAAGTCCTTCCATACTTTGACGCAAACGGCCTTACGCTGCAAGGGTGTACCGTTAAGGCACTACAGGCATATTTTGATGAAAAGTCCCGGAGCGGCCGTCTGGACGGAAAGGGTGGATTATCAGCAAAGACCATGCGCCATCATCGGAATATCATCCGCCAGTCGCTGGCAGAGGCGGTGAAGGAGAACCTTTTGACAAGCAATCCCTGTGACTATGTGGAACTGCCTCGCCATGAGCGCTTTGAGGCTGCATTTTACAGCGCTGATCAGATTCAGCATCTGTTTGACGTGATGGAGGGTGACCCCCTATTGCCATTAGTCAAGATTACTGCACTGTATGGTCTGCGTCGAAGTGAAGTGCTTGGATTGAAATGGGACAGCGTAGACTTTAAAAATGATATCCTGTTGATTCGCCATACTGTCTGTAAAATGATGACACGTATCGAGAAGGACAAGACCAAGACGCAAAGCAGCCGCCGCAGTTTCCCGCTGACGCCGGATGCCCGTAGCATTTTCCTGGCCGCAAAGACAGCGGAGGAGGAAAACCGACGCTTGTTGGGCAGGGACTACCAAGAAAATGATTATATTTTCAAGTGGCCGGACGGCACTCCCTTTGAACCGGACTATGTAACTCACCATTTTCTCAAAGTGCTACGCAAAAATAATCTACCACCTATCCGCTTTCATGAGTTGCGCCACAGCTGCGCAAGCTTACTGCTGAATCAGGGATGCAGTCTCAAAGACGTACAGGAGTGGATGGGCCACAGCGATATCCAGACCACAGCCAATATCTACGGCCATCTGGACAGTACCCGCAAGAAAGGGCTGGCAGATAAGCTGACCCAGTGCCTGATGCGTTAGAAAAGTGTTAGAAAACGCTTGAAAAAGGCCCATCGGGAGGGAAAAGAAAAAGCCCCGAAACCATTGAGTCCCAATGGTTTCGGGGTGGCACGCCGTGAGGGATTCGAACCCCCGGCCTTCTGGTCCGTAGCCAGACGCTCTATCCAGCTGAGCTAACGGCGCGTGTCCTCTCAGACAGCTCAATTATAATACCACACTGTTTTTGAAAATGCAATAGGTTTTTGAAAAATTTTGAAAAAATTATGGAGGCGCTTTAAACAGGGTGCTCCTCTTGAAGAAGTAAGGGGGATATGGTATACTAACTGAACTGCTGTGGCGGCGGTAATTGCCGTCTTAGCTTTTTACGGGGGCAAGGGCAGGGGGATGCTGCCGTCTGCTTTGTTGCCCGGGGACTTGACCCAGATGCGTTCACCTGTGTGTTTTGAGTGAGAAGAGAAGCAATGAAGAATATTTTACGTTATCTTCTGCCCTATAAGGGTAAGGTGGCCCTGGCGACAGTAATGATTGCTTTGTCCACCTTTTGCAATTTGCTCCTGCCCACCATCATGAGCGATATTGTCAATAATGGCGTGTACAATGCGGACTTCCCCTATATCCTCCGCTGCTGCGGAAAGATGCTTCTGGTGGCTGCCTGTGGCCTGGGAACGGTTCTGGTGGGGACGAAGATCAGCGCCGCCGTAGTGGCGTCCTTCTGTGCCGATATCCGCCGGGACATTTTTCGAAAGGTCAATAGTCTGACCTTTGAGGAGTTTGGCGCCATGGGAACTGCCGCTCTGGTGACTCGTTCCACCCACGATGTGGATACTGTCTCCTGGGTGGCCGCCCTCCTTTCCGCCACGATTGTCACCATTCCGGTGCTGTTTGTAGGCGGTGTGCTGCTGGCTTTCAGCAAGGACATGGTGCTGTCCCTGATTTTGCTGTGCTTTGTGCCTCTGGTTTTCGTGGCGGTGGTGATCATCGGACGGAAAATATCTCCGCTCTGGAAAGAGGCCGACCACTATACAGACCGGCAAAACGATATCATGCGGGAGCGGCTGTGGGGGATCCGGGTAATCCGGGCGTTCAACAGAGAACCCCATGAGCAGCAGCGCATTGCCCAGGCCACCCGGGTAATGGCGGAAAACATTATCCGGGCAAATGTGAGTATGGGAGCGGTGCAGCCTCTTGCGCTGCTGGTGTTCAACGCCGCCGCTGTGCTGATCCTTTGGGTGGGAGGCAGCCGGATGGCTGCCTATGGCAGCCCCAGTGCCGGAGATATTTTTGCCATCGTTCAGTATATTGCTCTGGTGATGAACGGTGTGGTGATGGCGGCGTTCGCCATGGTCATGTATCCTCACGCTCAGGTAGCGGCGGAGCGTATTGCCCAGGTAACCAGGGCGAAAAGTATGGCCCAGGAGCCGGAGCAGGCGGTGCGTTTCCGGGGAGATGTGGATTTCGACCATGTCACCTTCCGCTATGAGGATGCCGACGAGAGCGCTCTCACTGATATCGACATCCATATTCGGGCGGGGGAGAAGGTTTCTGTCATCGGCGGCACCGGCAGCGGGAAGAGCACCTTGGTGCAGTTGATGCTGGGCTTTCGCTCTCCCACAGAAGGGACTATCCGCTTTGATGGGAAGGAGCTGCGCCAGTGGGGAGCCCCCACCGTGCGGCGGAATATCAGTGCTGTGCTGCAAAAAACTGCCATCTTCAGCGGTACGGTCCGGGAAAACCTCCTCATGGGAGATGCCGGTGCCAGCGAGGAGCGGATGTGGGCGGCGGCCAGGGCGGCCCAGATTGGAGAGTTTATTGAAAAGTTGGACCGGCAGTATGACCATGTGCTTTCCCAGGCGGGAAAGAACCTTTCCGGCGGTCAGAAGCAGCGGCTGTCCATTGCACGGGCCATTTTGAAGGATGCCCCTATTTTCCTCTTTGACGACAGCTTCTCTGCCCTGGACTTTATCACGGAGGCGAAGCTGCGCCAGGAGCTGAACACGACCATGGCGGGCCGTACCCGTATTGTCATCACCCAGCGGGTGCCCTCCGCTATGGACTCCGACAAGATTTTTGTGATGGCTCAAGGGCGGATTGTGGACTGCGGACGGCACGAGGAGCTGCTGGAGCGCTGTCGGATCTACCGGGAGATCTATGCCTCCCAGACAGGAGGTGAGCGCCAGTGAGCAGGATAAGAAAACGAAGGAAAAGACGGGGCGTGATCTGGCGTACCTTGTACTATGCCAAGCCGATTCGATGGTGGCTGGCTTTGGCGGGTGTGCTGGCTTTGGTGGTCATTGCCTGTTCCCTGGCAGGGCCTAAGCTCACTGGAATTCTGGTGCAGCATCTCTACGACTTCTGGGCTGGGGACCGTTCCGGCGGTGCCGCAGCTCTGACGGCGGCTATGGCCCCGGGGCTGCTGCTCCTGCTGGGAGTATATGTGACCCACAGCCTTTTTGCCTATCTGAAGATGCGGCTGATGAATCAGGTAGTGAGCCGTCATTTTACCTGTGATCTGCGGATCCAGATTTCTGATAAGATCCAGCGTCTGCCGGTAAAATTTGTGGATGATACCCCGGTGGGCGAGGTGCTCCAGCGGATGACCGATGATGTTTCCCGGATGGGTGGTACCGTTCACGATATTATTGATACCATGATGAGCGGCTTTTTGCAGATCATTGCCATTGCGGCAGTGATGCTGTGGGAGGACTGGCGCCTGGCACTGATGGTGATTGTGCTGATGCCGCTGTCCGTGTGGCTCAGCAGCGTGCTGGCGGAAAAAAGCAGCCGCTATTACCGTGAGATGCACCGCCAGAGCGGGCGGCTGTACTCCGTGGTGGAGGAGAGCTACACCAACTATGCCACCACCAAGGCCTATAACCTGGAGGAGTATAACCACCAGCGCCACGAGGAGATCAACCAGCTTCAGCGGAAGGCGGAGGCCCGGGCCAACTTCCTGGGCAGTGTGGTCCAGCCGGTGATCGCCTTCAGCAACGCCCTGGCTTATATCCTCATCAACCTTTTGGGCGGCTGGCTCATCGTCTACCAGGGGGTAGAGGTGGGAACGGTCATGACCATTGTTCTTTTTGCCCGGCAGATCGCCTCCCCTCTGGAGCAAATTGCCAACGGCATGAGCAATATCCAGCATGCCACCGCGGCGGCGGGCCGGGTGTTTGCCATCCTGGATCAGGAGGAAGAACCGCCCATCTCCGGTCACCTGGATGGGGAGACGATTGAGGGACGGGTGGATTTTGAGGATGTGGCCTTCTCCTATGACAAGCTGAAGCCTCTGATTCGGGATCTTACGATCCATGTGGAGCCGGGGCAGAAGGTGGCTATCGTAGGCCCCACCGGTGCAGGCAAAACCACCATTGTCAACCTCCTGATGCGCTTTTACGATGTGGACAGCGGATGCATCCGCGTGGACGGGCAGGATCTTTCTCAGGTGTCCCGGGAGGACAGCCGCAGGCTGTTTGCCATGGTGCTTCAGGATACCTGGCTGTTCCAGGGCACCATCGCGGAGAACGTGGCCTATGGCCGGCCGGATGCCTCGCGGGAGGAGATCGAGCGGGCCTGTGATGAGGCCTACTGCGACCATTTTATCCGTACCCTGCCCAAGGGGTACGACACGGTCATCGGAGAGGATAACATTACCATCTCCGGCGGCCAGAAGCAGCTGCTCACCATTGCACGGGCACTGCTCTCTGACAGGAAGCTTCTGATTTTGGACGAGGCTACGTCCAATGTGGATACCCGCACGGAGATCCTGATCCAAAAGGCTATGGATAAGCTGATGCGGGACCGGACCTGCTTTGTGATTGCCCACCGACTGAGTACCATTGTGGATGCGGACAACATCCTGGTGGTCCGGGACGGACAGATTGTGGAACAGGGTAATCACCATCAGCTGCTGGAGAAAAAAGGCTTTTACTATCAGCTTTATACCAGCCAGTATGCTGTTTGATCACAATTTTGCCGCCGGAAGGAGTGAGTTTTTTCCTCCTCCGGCGGCATTTTATCTTGCCAGAGGAAAACAGCAGGGGTATAATGGCGAAAAACAGGGCCGCGGGGCGGCCCGGGAAGAGGGAGAGTGACCTGTAATGGAAATTCGGATCTGTAAGACGGAGCATCCCCGGCCTAAGCCGGAGGACCCCCGGAAGCTGGGCTTTGGCACCGTGTTTACCGACCATATGTTCACCATGGACTACGATGGGGAGAAGGGCTGGCACGATGCACAGATCGTGCCGCTGACAGATCTCACGATCCATCCCGGTGCCGCTGTGTTCCACTACGGCGCCGAGGTGTTTGAAGGCCTCAAAGCCTACCGCACCGACGAGGGCAGTGTGCAGCTGTTTCGCCCAGCGGACAATATGCGGCGGATGCGGGACAGCGCCGAGCGCATCCAGCTGCCGGATTTTGATGCGGACTTTCTGCTGGAAGCCCTGCTGAAGCTGGTGGAGATGGATCAGGACTGGGTGCCTACGCTGCCCGGCGCCTCCCTGTACATCCGGCCGGTAGAGTTCTGCACCGACATTGACCTGGGGCTCCATTCTATTTCCCGGGCGAAGATGATGATCATTCTCTCCCCAGTGGGGAGCTACCTCTCCGGCGGTCTCAAGCCGGTGAACATCCTCATTGAGGACACCGACGTCCGGGCGGTCCGGGGTGGTACCGGCTATGCCAAGTGCGGCGGGAACTACGCCGCCGCCAACCGGGCTGCCGCCAAGGCGGAGCGCCGGGGCTTTGACCAGGTGCTGTGGCTGGATGGCGTCCACCAGAAGTATATCGAAGAGGTGGGCGGCATGAACGTCATGTTCAAGATGGCGGGCAAGATTGTCACCCCCGCCCTTACCGGCTCCGTCCTGCCGGGCATTACCCGCCGCTCTTGTATCCAGCTGCTGAAGGACAAGGGCTACGAGGTGGAGGAGCGCCTTATCAGTGTGGACGAGGTAATGGCCGCCCTGGAGAGCGGTGAGATGGAGGAGGCCTGGGGCTGCGGTACCGCGGCGGTCATTTCTCCCATCGGCAGCCTCGCTTACCGGGACAAGCAGCACACAGTGAACAACCGGGAGATCGGTCCCTGTGCCCAGGATCTTTACGATACCCTCACCGGCATCCAGTGGGGCCGCCGTCCGGATCCCTACGGCTGTGCCCCGGAAGGCATGATCCACAGCGGAAACTGAAGTAAAAAGCGCCGCCCCGGATACCGGGGCGGCGCTTGATACTTGGTGAAAAAAGACGGAAGGGACTTCGTGAGACGGGTTCCAGGTGCCAGTAAAGTTTATACCTCGCCCCGGAAAGAACACAGGGCTGCGCCGATGGAGGTGGCAAAGGCGGCATGCTCCGGCGTGATAAAGCGGATGCCATGAAGGCGGGTAAAGAGGGCAAAGCACTCCTCTGCCTGGGGAAGACCGGACATGAAGCCGGTAAGGACCACGGTATCGCAGCCGCAGGCACGGCAGGACATGACGGCGGTGGTGCCGATGGACTGGAGAACCATATTGACAACACCGGCGGCGAAATCTCCGGCGGTGGCACTGTCGGATACATTGCCGAAGTTGGCGGCGGTAATATCCAGGGGCAGGGAAGGGTGACTGTTGCGGGTAATATCGCCTACGGTCAGGTCAATGTGATTGATATCGCCCTCGCCGGCCAGCTTGACGATCTGGCTGTACTGCCGGGTGCCGCACAGACGGGAGCAAAGCCCCGCCAGGGTGCCGCCGCCTACGCCGGAGCCGCACAGATGGCGGACCTCCTTGCCTTTTTCCGCCCAGATAAAGGCGGTGCCGGTACCCATGCTGACCACCACGGCCTTCTCCTGAGCGCTGAGAGCCAGGCCGCCTACACCCACGGCGGTAAACTCCTCCACCTTTTCTGTGGGGATGTCGTAGATATTTCCGTCCACATAGGAGGCGCCTACGCCGGTCAGGGCGATCCGGGATACATCCCCTAGGGCCAGATCGTTGGTAAAGAGAAAATTGCCCAGAGCGCCGTAGAGGGAGGTAATGGGATCCTGGGCCTGAACCCGGTGCATGGCAATGGCGGAGCCGTCGGAACGCAGGCCCACGATCTTGGTAGTGGAGCCGCCGATATCGATACCTAAAATCACAGACATGGCAAAAGCCTCCCATGGGGAAAAAGTTGCCGGCGCGCAGGTCTGCCGGCCCCTCTATATTAGGGGAAAGGGAAAGAATTGTCAATTCTATCGTTGCAAAAGATGGGGAAAAGATATACTATAAAAGAGTTGGGACAGGCTTTTCCGGTCCCGGCCATTATGATGAAACAGAGGATTGAGCAATGGAGCGCAAAGAGAAGCTGAATCTGTCGATGCTGTTCGACTTCTACGAGATGACCATGGCCAACGGCTATTTTCGTCAGGGAATGCAGGAGCGCATTACCTATTTTGATGTCTTTTTCCGCCGGGTTCCCGATGGCGGCGGCTATGCCATCGCTGCCGGCCTGGAGCAGCTGATCGAGTATATCAAGGATCTGCATTTTGACGAAGAGGATATTGCCTACCTGCGGACAAAGGGCCTTTTTGAGGAGGATTTCCTGGACTATCTGCGGTCCTTCCGCTTTACCGGGGACATCTGGGCAGTGCCCGAGGGAACGCCGGTATTTCCCAATGAACCGTTGATTACGGTCAGGGCGCCGGCGCCTCAGGCCCAGCTCATCGAGACCTACGCCCTGCTGTGCATCAACCACCAGAGCCTGATTGCCACCAAGGCCAGCCGCCTGGTGCGGGCTGCCCAGGGCAGGACGGTGCTGGAGTTTGGTTCCCGCCGGGCCCAGGGCGTGGACGGCGCGGTGGTGGGGGCGAGAGCTGCCTATATCGGCGGCGTCCACGGTACCGCCTGCGCCCTCAGCGACCAGGTGTTCGGCGTTCCTGCCGCCGGTACCATGGCCCACTCCTGGGTGCAGATGTTCCCCAGCCAGTACGAGGCCTTCAAGGCCTACTGCGAGATTTACCCCAACAACGCTATTTTGCTGGTGGATACCTACAACACCCTGAAAAGCGGCGTGCCTGATGCCATCCGAGTATTCAACGAGGTGCTGCGGCCCCGGGGAATCACCAAGTGCGGCATTCGTCTGGACTCCGGCGACATCGCCTATCTTTCCAAGGAGGCCCGGAAGATGCTGGATGCGGCGGGGTGGGAGAGCTGCACCATCTCCGCCTCCAACGCTCTGGATGAGAATCTGATCCGGGATCTGCTGCTCCAGGGTGCCAAGGTGGACTGCTTCGGCGTGGGCGAGCGGCTGATCACCGCCCGCAGTGAGCCGGTATTCGGCGGTGTATACAAGCTGGTGGCGGTGGAGGAGTCCGACGGTACCATTATCCCCAAGATCAAAATCAGCGAAAATGTCTCCAAGATCACCACGCCACATTATAAGAAGCTCTATCGCTTCTATGGCAATGATACCGGAAAGGCCATTGCCGATTATCTGACCATCCACGACGAGGTGGTGGACGACAGTAAGCCTCTGGTGATTTTTGATCCGGATGCTACCTGGAAGAAGAAAGAGGTCTATAATTTTACGGCCAAGGAGCTGCAGGTGCCGGTATTCCAGGGAGGAAAGCTGGTATATGACGCGCCCTCTCTGGAGGAGATCCGCGCCTATTGCGCCCAGCAGCTGGATACCCTGTGGGAAGAGGTCAAGCGCTTTGACAATCCCCACAACTATTATGTGGACCTCTCCCAGAAGCTGTGGGATGTGAAGTACACCCTGCTGGAGGAGAACCACTGACCCCCGATTTATCCCTGGGAAAGGAGTAGCGAGTGAAACATCCCATTATGAAGCGTCCCGTCAAGCAAACCACAGAGCGGCGGATTTCCGCCACGCTGCGTCTGGCTTTGGTGCTGGTGCTGCTGGTAGTGAATGTGGCGGCGGTAATGCTGCTGTCCTATTTTCTTCAGGCCCATTCCGCCCTTGTGCTGACCATCATTATGGAGGCGGCCGCCATCCTTGTGGCCATCAATATCCAGAGCAGCTCCTCCAGCGGCAGCTACAAGCTGGCCTGGACGCTGCTGGTGGTAGCGGTACCGGTGGCGGGGCTGATCCTGTATGTTCTCTGGGGCGGCAATATCCAGAGCAAACGGCTGAATCTGCTGCCGGTAAAGGCTCCGGCCAACCGGGGTGCGGAAAAGCGCCAGAGCGAGGCTAACCTGGAGCGGCTGGGAGAGGTGCTGCCCAACTGGCGGCGGACCGCTGCCATGCTGGCCAAGCGGGATTTTCTGCTCTACCGTGAGACGGATGTGACCTACTTTCCCGGCGGAGATGCTCTTTTTGCCGACGCCCTGAGCCGGATGGCCCGGGCGGAGCGCTTTATTTTCCTGGAATACTTCATCCTGGCGGAGGGCAAGCTCTGGGACCGGTTTATGGAGGTCCTGGCGGAGCGGGCCAGCCATGGGGTGGAGGTCAAGATCATCTTTGACGATTTCGGCAATATTACCCGGATGCGCCGGGAGACCATTGAGCGGATGCGGGAGGCCGGGATGGAGGTGGAAATCTTCAACCCGGTCCACCAGTATGTCAACCGCCTGTACTTCAATTATCGGGATCACCGGAAGATCCTGTGCATTGACGGGCAGTATGCCTATACCGGCGGGGTGAATGTGGCGGATGAGTATGCCAATTTTATCCGCCGTTTTGGGGAGTGGAAGGACAGCGGCGTGCTGCTGGACGGGCCCGGCGCCTGGGGCCTCACCGCCCGGTTTATCCACATGTGGGAGATGCTCTCCTGCCATGTCCAGAACGAGTATGACTATTACCATCCCCTGGAGTCCCGGCCCGGCGGCGGCTGGTGTCAGCCCTTTGCCGATGGCCCCATCAATAACCCTGACAATCCGGCGGAGGATGTGTTCCTTCAGTGCATTTCCAATGCCCACGACTATGTCTGGCTCACCACCCCCTATTTTGCGGTAGAGGACAGTGTGGTGCGGGCACTGTGTCTGGCAGCGGACAGCGGCGTGGATGTGCGGCTGATGCTGCCGGGAATCCCGGATCACAAATATACCCAGATCGTGGCAGGGTCGTACTATGAAAAGCTGATTGCCCATGGGGTGAAAGTTTATGAATTTACCCCTGGCTTCCTCCACGCCAAGAGCTTTGTAGCCGATGGGGAGGTGGCTATGGTGGGGACCATCAACATGGATTACCGCAGCTTCCAGCTCCACTATGAATGCGGTGTGATGCTCTATGGCGCCCCCGCCATTGCCGATATCCGGCAGGATATGGAGCGGATCATTACCCGCAGCGCGCTGGTGGATCTGGAGGTCTGGAAGAAGCGTTCCTGGTTCCGGAAAGCGGTTGAGAAGGTGCTGCGGATATTCTCTATTTGGATGTAAGGCGCGGAAAAGACATTCCGCAGCCTGTGGATAACAGGAGGAAACAGATTTGAAGGGATTAATTCATATTTACTGCGGCGACGGGAAAGGAAAGACCACTGCGGCCATGGGCCTTGCCCTGCGCTCTGCCGGCGCCGGGAGACGGGTGCTGGTGCTCCAGTTTTTCAAGGATGGCAACTCTTCGGAGGTAAAGGCCCTGAAGAACTTTGCCACTGTGGATGTGGTGGAGCAGACCAGGCGTTTTGGCTTTTCCTGGACCCTTTCGGAGGAGGAACTCCGGGAAGCCAAGGCCTATTACTCCAGCCTGCTGGAGGATGCCATGGCCAAAAGCAAGGAGTATGACCTGCTGGTGCTGGATGAGGCCATGAGCGCCTGCACCACCGGTATGATTCAGGAGGAGCGGCTGCTGGAACTGCTGCGGGAGAAGCCCGACGCCCTGGAGGTGGTCATGACCGGGCGCAATCCCTCCCAGGCCCTGATGGACCAGGCGGATTACGTTACGGAGATGCGGAAAATTAAACACCCCTTTGATCAGGGGGTCCCTGCCCGGCTGGGTGTGGAATTTTGATGGAAACAGGAAAGGAAGAACGAAGTTATGCGTGCATATGAGAGACTTCTGAACTATGTGAAGGTATATACCCAGTCTGCTGAAGGGACGGGGAAAAGTCCCAGCACTGATTGCCAGTGGGATCTGGCGCGGCAGCTGGTGGAGGAGCTGAAGGCCCTGGGGCTTCAGGATGTAGCCCTCAGTGAGTTTGGCGTGGTGACGGCGGTGCTGCCGGCCACGGCGGGCTGCGAAGCTGCCCCGGCTCTGGGTTTCCTGGCCCATATGGACACCGCCCCGGATTTTTCCGGGGAACATGTGACACCGGTGCTCCACGAGAACTATGACGGCGGGGATATTGCCCTGCCCCGGGATGGACGGGTGATCCGTGTGGCGGATTTCCCGGGACTGACGGCCTGGAAGGGCCGCACGGTTATTACTGCCGACGGTTCCACCCTGTTGGGGGCCGATGACAAGGCAGGTATCGCGGAGATCATGACCCTCTGTGAGGACTTGATTGTCTCCGGAAAGCCCCACGGCAAGGTCTGTGTGGCCTTTACCCCCGACGAAGAGATCGGCGAGGGCCCTGATCACTTCGATGTGCCTGCTTTTGGCGCGAAGTACGCCTATACTGTGGACGGTGACCGGGAAGGTGCTATTGAGTACGAAAACTTCAACGCCGCCTCCGCCACGGTGGAGATCACCGGTGTGTCCGTCCACCCCGGCAGCGCCAAGGGAACCATGGAGAATGCGCTGCTGATTGCCATGGAGCTGGCTGGAAAACTGCCTCCGGAGGAGATCCCTGCCCGGACCGAGGGCTATGAGGGCTTTTTCCATCTCCATGAAATCGAAGGCGGTGTGGCCGCTGCCCGGATGTACTATCTGATCCGGGAGCATGACAAGGATCGTTTTGCAAAGCGGAAAGAGCTGCTGGAGAAGGTGACGGCGGAAGTCCAGGCGGCCCATCCCACGGCTCAGCTGCACCTGACCATCAAGGACAGCTACTACAATATGTCCAGCCAGCTGAAGGAATGCATGCACCTGGTGGAGAATGCCAACAAGGCTGCCCGCATGGCGGGAGTGGAGCCGGTGACCAATCCTATCCGGGGCGGCACTGACGGTGCACGGCTGTCCTTCATGGGCCTGCCCTGCCCCAACCTGGGCACTGGCGGCTGCAACTTCCACGGCCCCTATGAGTGCATCAGCGTGGAGGGCATGGACGCGGTGGTAGCCATTCTCCGCAATATCGTGGCCCTGTACGCGGATGTCCGGGAGTGAGAGAGGGCATAGCTGCTGAGGAAAAGCAAAAATAAGAAAAGCCCCCTGCCGTAAAAACGGCGGGGGGCTTTTTTGATAGTCGGATAGAAAGAAAGGCACCGCAGCGCATTGCCCACCAGGCTGACCAGACGGGGGACGAAAGTGCACAAAAGAGCGTCCCGAAAGAGCACCGAAAAAACAACAGATGAAAAAAGGTCGGATGAAAGAGTCGCCGGGACAATGCGTTTTCCGCCTACCCCATATCCCGGCGCAGGTTGTCCAGAGCCCGTTTCTCCAGCCGGGATACCTGTACCTGGGAGACACCCAGGATTCGGGCGCACTGCTGCTGGGTGAGCCCCTTGTAAAACCGCAGGAGTATGGTTTTTTGCTCCTGCTCCGGCAGGGCGTCGATGGCGGAGCGCAGAGCGATGCGCTCCACCAGGGCCTCCTCGGTGGCGGCACTGTCCGCCAGGGTGGACTCCAGGGTCAGTCCCTCGGCGTTCTCCTGCTGGAGACTGTCGGGAGCGGCGGCGGCCAGCTCCGCCACGGCGATCTCCTCAGGGGCAAGGCCTGTGGCCTCGCTGAGCTCTGACAGGGCCGGTTCCCGTCCCAGCCGGGAGCGCAGCTGCTCCCGGGCGGCGTAAATGGCAAGGCTCTGCTCCCGCAGTCCCCGACTGACCTTGATGGCCCCGTTGTCCCGGAGGTAGCGGCGGATTTCCCCGGCGATTTTGGGTACGGCATAGGTGGAAAACTGGGTGCCGTAGGCCCTGTCAAAGCCCTGTACCGCCTTGAGGAATCCCAGGCAGCCCAGCTGATAAAGATCCTCCGGCTCGGCTCCCCGGCCGTAGTAGCGCCGCACTACTGCCCAGATGAGGCCGCTGTTTTCCTCCAGTACCTGGGAAACTGCCGCCTGATCCCCCTGGCGGGCCAGGTCCAGGAGATCCAGGGTGTCGGCGGTCATTTCCCCGCCGGGCGGGGCAGGATCCGCCGGCGCATGGTGACCTTGGTGCCTTTCCCCTCGGCAGAGCGGACGGAGAGCTTGTCCATAAAGCTCTCCATAATGGTAAAGCCCATACCGCTGCGCTCCTCGCCGCCGGTGGTGTAAAGGGGCTGGCGGGCCTGCTCCACGTCGGGAATGCCACGGCCCCAATCCCGGACGGAGATCTCCAGCACGTTCCCCTCCAGGATCTTGGCCTTGACCACGATGCGGCCCAGGGTGTCTGGGTAGGCGTGGACGATGGCGTTGGTTACCGCCTCGCTGACGGCGGTTTTAATGTCGCCCAGCTCCTCCAGGGTGGGATCCAGCTGGGCGGCAAAAGCGGCCACGGCGCTGCGGGCAAAGCCCTCGTTGGCGCTGCGGCTGAGGAATTCAAAAATTATGTAATTGGTGGTTTTTGTCATGACGCGCCTCCTATATGAGATTGACGTAGCGGCCCAGCCCCGCCGTCTCCAGTACCCGGGCGGCCTGACGGGGGATGTTTACCACCACCAGACTTCCGGCCAGGGCTTCCATCCTCCGCCGGGCCCGGAGCACAACGGCAATGCCGGAGCTGTCCATAAAGGTAAGGCCGCCCATGTCCAGAATGGTTTTCATGGGCAGGTTCTGCTCAATGCATCGGTCAATGGACTCCATAAGCCCCCTGGCGGCATGGTGATCCAGCTCCCCGGCCAGGGATATGGTGAGCTGGCGGTTTTCCGCCTTATATTTCATTTCCATGGCTTGTCTCCTTCGTGAAAGAAAAAAATGGCTGCAAGCAGATTTGCTTGCAGCCATTATACCGGCCTGGGTGGCCGCCATTTTGTCGAAACAGGGATCGTGGGAAAATTTCCCCCAAAACAGAATTTACACTGTCCGGTCCAAAATCCGATGGACCAGCTCCATGTCCAGGTTGTCCCGTACCGCCTGGGCCAGCAGATCGTACTGTCGCTCCTTGTAGGCGGCGGGATCGAAGGCGGCGAGGGTTTCGGGAGACAGCCCCTTTTTCCGGCACAGGGCCCCCAGCAGGGCTTCTGCTATCCCGGGAGCGTCGAAGATGCCGTGGATGTAGGTGCCGTAGACGCAGCCCTTTCCCAGGATGGCGGGGGCGTCGCCGCTGCGGCCCATATGGATCTCATAGCCCTGGTAGGCCATGCCGGAGAGAGGGGAAAGGAGACCTTCCACCGGGTTCAGCGTTCCGCTGACCTGGGTCTGCCGCTTTTCTCCCCGGAACACGGTGTCCACCGGGAGGAGACCCATACCCGCCACCTGAGTGCCCTTTTCCGCCTCCGCCCCCTCCGGGTCGGACACGCTGCGGCCCAGCATCTGGTAGCCGCCGCAGATGCCGAATACCGGCGTTCCGGCGGCGGCAGCCTTCTGGATAGCGGCCTCCAGGCCGCTCTGGCGGAGCCAAAGGAGGTCGGCAATGGTGCTCTTGGTGCCGGGCAGGAGAATCATATCCGGGTTCCCCAGTTCCCGCAGGCTTCCCACATACCGTAGTGAGACGTTGTTGTAGCGCTCAAAGGGGCCGAAATCCGTAAAGTTGGAGATCTTGGGCAGGCGGATCACCCCAAGGTCGATGTCCCGGCGGCCCTCCTGCCGGGAGAATCGCTCGGTGAGGCTGTCCTCGTCGTCGATATCCACGTGGAGATAGGGGATCACCCCCGCCACCGGTATGCCGCACAGCCGCTCCAGATCCCCGAGGCCCGGCCGCAAAATAGCCGGATCTCCCCGGAACTTGTTGATGATGAGACCCTTGATCCGCTGCCGCTCCTCCGGCTCCAGCAGGGCCACCGTGCCGTAGAGCTGGGCGAACACACCGCCCCGGTCAATATCTCCCGCCAGAAGAACGGGGGCGTCCACCAGTTTGGCAAGGCCCATGTTCACAATGTCATCGGCCTTAAGGTTGAGCTCGGCGGGGCTGCCTGCCCCCTCGATGACAATGACGTCGTATTCCGCGGCCAGGCTCTCATAGGCCTCCAGCACAGCAGGAATAAACTCTTTTTTCCGGCGGTAGTAGGCCGCGGCGTCCATATTGCCCAGGGCCCGGCCCACTACAATTACCTGGCTGCCCCGGTCGGTGGTGGGCTTGAGGAGGATAGGGTTCATCCGCACGTCCGGGGCAATACCCGCTGCCTCTGCCTGGACCACCTGAGCCCGGCCCATCTCTCCGCCGGCGGCGGTGATGAAGGAGTTGAGGGCCATATTCTGGCTCTTGAAGGGGGCTACCCGTAGCCCTTCCTGCCGCAGTACCCGGCACAGGCCTGCCGCCAGCAGGCTCTTGCCGGCGTTGGACATGGTGCCCTGGATCATAATGTTCTTTGCCATATCAGCCCTCCTTGCCAATATCCGTCAGGGCGGCGATCAGCGCCCTGTTTTCTTCGTGCCGTTTCACGGCCAGCCGCAGCCACTGGGGGCCAAGGCCGTGGTAGTTGGCGCAGCTTCTGGCCAGGATTCCACGCACCAGCAGCTTTTCCCAGAGATCCTCCCGGCCCCGTATCAGCAGGTAGTTAGCCTGGGAGGGGCATACCCAGAGGCCCAGCGCCTCCAGCTCCCGCCGCAGCCAGGCCCGCTCTTCATGAATCACTGCCCTTGTCCGCTCCAGAAACGCCGTCTCCCCCAGAGCTGCCACTCCGGCGGCCTGAGCGGGGAGGGATACGTTCCAGGGCTGGACGGTGCGGCCCATGGCCCGGAGCAGATCACTGTCGCCGCTGAGGCAGTAACCCAGGCGCAGGCCCGCCATGCCGTAGCTCTTGGTAAAGGCTTTGAGGAGAAACAGCTCCGGGTGGTCCGCCAGACGGCCCTTCAGAGACAGATCCCTGCCGCCGTCGGTGAGGTCCAGGAAGCACTCGTCCACAAACAGGCGGATTCCCTTCCGGTGGCACAGGGCCAGGATTTCCTCCAGTAGGGCCGGAGGGATGGTCTGGCCGGTGGGGTTGTTGGGGTTGCAGAGGAACGCCGCGTCCCAGGGGCCTTTATCCAGGAAGGGGAGGAACGCCTCTGTCAGGACAAAGCCGTTGGCTTCAGACAGGGGATAGCGGTCCACGCCGCAGCCCATGGCCTCCAGGGCGGTGGCGTATTCAGAGAAGGTGGGGGCCAGCTCCAGGGCCCGGCAGGGTTTGACCGCCGCGCAGAAGGAAAAGATCAGCTCCGCCGCCCCGCAGCCGCAGAGGATGTAGGATTCCGGAACGCCCTCAAAGGCGGCCAGGGCCGCCACCAGCTCCCGGCAGTAGGGGTCCGGGTACTGGTTGAGGAGCCGGGCGGCATCCACCACCGCCCCCATCACAGCGGGTGGGGTGCCCAAGGGGTTGGTGTTGGCGGAGAAGTCCAGGGAAACGGCGCGGCCGTAGAGGTCGCCGCCGTGGGGATTTTCTGTCTGGTAGAGCATGAGAGGGTATCTCCTTTATAAAAGGATCAGGGCCAGCTTGACACCGCCGCACAGCAACAGGGCCAGAAGGGCGGTCAGGTACATGAGCCGGCAGGTACGGGGAATGTCGTCGTGCCGGATTTCTCTGACCGGATCGCCGATAAAGGGCTTGCGGTGGAGCACGCCATGGTACCAGGCGTCTCCAGCTAACCGCAGACCCAGAAGCCCGGCGCACATGGCCTCGGTCTGGGCGGAGTTGGGGCTGGCGTGGCGGCGGCGGTCCCGGCGGTAGATCCGCCAGCCGTTTTTGACGTCCATCCCCAGCAGGGCTCCCGCCGCCAGCATCAGCAGGGCGGAGAGCCGGGCGGGGAGAAAGTTCAACACATCGTCGGCCTTGGCAGGGATGAGGCCGATATTCTTGAAGGGCGGCTCGGTGTAGCCCAGCATGGAGTCCATGGTGTTCACCGCCTTGTAGAAAAAGCCCAGAGGCGCGCCGCCAATGGCCAGGAACAGCAGGGGGGCCACCACGCCGTCGGAGGTGTTTTCCGCCACCGTTTCCACAGCGGCCCGGGTGACGGCGGCGTCGTCCAGAGCGGCGGTATCCCGGCCCACGATCATGGATACGGCCTTCCGGGAGGCAATAATGTCGCCGCTCTCCAGGGCCTTGTAGACCAGCATGCTCTCCTTTTCCAGGGCCCGGGCGGCCAGAATCTGCCAGCACATAATGCTCTCCACAGCCAGGCGCAGCCAGGGGCTTACCAGGCCGCAGAGAAAGAGAGTGCCGGCAGGGACAGCGGCGGCCAGTCCGGCGGTAATGCACCAGAGGATACCGCCGGCCCACCGCTCGCCCCGGGGCGTGGCGGGAAAAAGACGGCGCAGGCCCTTCTCCAGAGCGGAGATGAGCTTACCGATCAGGATAATAGGGTGGGGGAAACCGTGGGGATCTCCCACAAAGAAATCAATGACAAAGCCGATTACCAGGGCCAGCAGGGACCATTTCATGAGCAGGACTCCTTATGGAGAAAGTAGGGGGGATCAGCGCATCCGGGCATTTTTGCACAAAGCGCGCCGTGGAACTGTATGGGCCTATCAGCGGAGGGCCTTTTTTGCAAGGCAGGCGCTGTAAAAATTCTCTGCAAAAGAGGGATTGGCACAGAAGTGAAAGTGGGGGAACCCGGCGTAGAGGATGGGACTCACCACAGCGCAATTCCAGCTGCGGCCGGACTCCCGGCGGGCGGTAAAGCCGTCACCGGGATCATCAGCATCCCAGCGGTGGAACTCGTGGCCCCGGATGGTTTCTCCGGCCCGGCAGAGGAGGTTGTCTCGCCGGGCGGTGAGATTCACATAGCCGAAGCGGACCAGACGGCCTTTGTCCTCACAGCCTCCGGGAAGAAAGCCCACCATGGGGAAGCCGGCAATGTGCTCGGTGAGGTACATGAAGCCGCCGCACTCGGCAATACAGGGGAGCCCGCCCCCCAGGGCGGCGCGGATGCTTTGGCGCATGGCGGTGTTTTCCGACAGCTCCCGGGCCCGCAGCTCGGGATAGCCGCCGCCCAGATACAGACCCTGGATATTTTCAGGGAGACTGTGATCGGAGAGGGGACTGAAGTCCACCAGCTCCGCGCCCATATCCCGCAGCACGTCCAAACTGTCCTCGTAGTAGAAGCAAAAGGCGGTGTCCCGGGCCACAGCAATCCGCACGCTCTCCCGGTGAGGGAGAGGCGGAGGAGAGGTGAAGGCCAGGGGGGCGGCCTGGTCCGCCAGGCGGAGAAGGCCGTCGAGGTCAATGGTTTCCTGGGCCTGGCGGCTGAGGAGGGAGAGCTTCTCCCGCAGGTCTGTTACCTCGGCCGCGGTGACCAACCCCAGATGGCGGCTCTCCAGGGTGCATTCCGGCATGGGAGGCAGGTAGCCCAGAGGCGTCACTGTGGGGCCGAACCGGCGGCGGATCGCCTCCGCCAGGGCGGGGTAAAGCATGGGGCTGCACCGGTTGAGGATGACGCCCCGGATGTTGTTGTCAGGGTAGAGGGTGAGAAAGCCCTGGATTACCGCCAGTACGGAGAGAGATGCGCCCCCCACGCCCACCACCAGCACCGCAGGGGTGTCCGTAGCCTTGGCCACCTCATAAGTGCTGGCCCGGGGATCAGTGATGCCGATGCCGTCGTAATAGCCCATAACGCCTTCGATGACGGAGAGACGCCGGCCCCGGGCGTTTTTTTCCAGCAGGGAGCAGAGGGTGTTCCGGGAAAAGAAGAAGGGGTCCAGGTTGGTGCTTTTGGTGCCGATGATCCGGCTGTGGAACATGGGGTCGATATAGTCCGGGCCGCATTTGCAGGAGCTGACGGCCAGGCCCCGGTCCACCAGAGCCTGAAGAATGGCGCAGGTGAGGGTAGTTTTTCCACAGCCGCTGTTGGTGCCGGCCAGCAGCACCCGGGGGGCAATGTAGGATGCCATGGGGCCCCTCCTTTCTCCTATAAATAAAAAGTAAAAGCCGCGGCAGCAACGCTGCCGCGGCCGTTTTTCCGCAACAAAAGCGCCCTCGTCCCTGTTTCCCGCAGGGAGGGCGCGGCTGGCAAGCAGGTCTTCTGACTTACGCCGGTGGAGGGAGTTCCCTCCATGCCGTCTCCCTGCCTTCCCGGCTTCCCCGGTGGCTGGCTTTCGCCAATGGGAGGGGCCGCGGCGTTTACAGCGGCGGTACCGTCCGGGATTTCCACCCGGTTCCCTATTCTCCCGCCGGGACAAAAGGGTCCCTTAGGGCACTTGCAGCCTATTCAGCACAGGATATTGTACCGTTTCCCCCGGAATTTGTCAACAAATGCCGGCTATTTTATGAGAAAAGGAAGAGACTTGCTCTGTCTCTCAGGGATCGCTTTACATTAGGCGGGGGGTGTGGTATCATAGCGGCGAGTCAGGCGGCCAATGGCCGCCTGCGGTTTGAAAAAGAGAGGAGGGCCTGCCATGGAGAGCCTTTTGCTGCATACCTGCTGCGCCCCTTGCAGCATTTATTGTGTGGACAGCCTGCGGTCCGAGGGGATCGAGCCGGTGAGCTTCTGGTACAACCCCAATATCCATCCCTACCAGGAGTACAAAGCCCGGCGGGATACCCTGAAGGAGTATGCCGCATCCATTGGAATGAAGCTGCTGGTGCGGGAGGACTACGGCCTGCGGACCTTTGTGAAGGCGGTGGCGGAGGACCTGGACCACCGCTGCGGCTACTGCTATGCCTGCCGGCTGGAGGAGACGGCCCGGTATGCCGCCGAGCATGGCTTTACCCATTTTTCCACCACCCTGCTGGTAAGTCCCTACCAGGACCATGAGCGGCTGCGGGCCACGGCGGAGGAGATGGCAGCGCGCTACGGCGTGGCGTTTTTGTACCGGGATTTCCGGCCAGGGTTTCGTGAGGGTCAGGCCAAGGCCCGGGAGCTGGGACTGTATATGCAGAAATACTGCGGCTGCGTATTCTCTGAGGAGGAGCGGTACAGTAAGCAGATCCGGCGGGATAAGGAGGGGTCAATATGATGTATGTGCTGGCGGCCCTTTTGGGGTATGCTCTGGGGTGCCTGAGTCCGGCATTTTTCCTGGCCCGCCGCAGAGGCTTTGATATCCGTACCACCGGCTCCAACAACGCCGGAGCCAGCAACGCTTTTATTACTATGGGCGCCAAAAGCGGCGTTATGGTGGGGGTATGTGATATGGCTAAGGCCTGCACTGCCGCTTTGCTGGCCGCCGTGCTATTTCCCCAGCTGCCTGCCGCTGCCGCTGTGGCTGGGGCCGCCGCTGTGGCAGGCCATATTTTCCCCTTTTACCTCCGTTTTCGGGGAGGAAAGGGGTTTGCTCCCTTCCTGGGGCTGACCTTGGCTCTGGACTGGCGTTTTTTCCTGGTCATTGTGGTGGTGGTGCTGGTAATCACTTTGGTGACGGATTATATCGTGATCGGCACGTTTACCACCATCGCTTCTTTTCCTGCTTATCTTGGGCTTTTTGCAAAAGCGGGCTGGCTGGTGGTGGCGGCGGTGTGCGTAGCCTCTCTGGTGATCTTTGCCAAGCATTTTGTGAATATCCAGCGGCTGCTTACCGGACAGGAGATCGGCCTGCGCCGTGCCATGAGCAAAAAGGATCGGGTGTAACCAAGTAAAAATATCGGAATGCAAAATATCCGCGCTGCCAACGAGGCAGCGCGGATATTTTTAAGGGGTTTATTTTATTGCTTTTTGCGGAACAGGCCCAGAAGGCTGTTCCACCAAGAGCGGTGCTGTTCCGGCTCATCCTGATAGGCGGAAGCCTTGTGAATGGATTGCTCCATAAATACCTCCTGGCTGGCGCAGGGGGTAAGGCTGTTGATCTTCCGGGCATAGGAGCCGTCAGGCAGCAGAGAGCTGGCCTTGACGTTGTCCTCCAGCTGGGTGTGGAGGATCCACAGCAGCTGATCCTTTACTTCCTGGTCATAAATGGGGCAGGCGATCTCCACCCGGCGGTTGAGGTTGCGGGTCATCAGGTCGGCAGAGGAGATAAACAGCTTGGCGTCCTTGCCGCGGCCAAAGCAGTAGATCCGGCCATGCTCCAGATAGCGGCCCACGATGCTGGTGACGTGGATGTTTTCTGTCTGGGCGGGGATGCCGGGCCGCAGGCAGCAGATGCCCCGGAGGATCATCTGGATCTGTACGCCGGAGCGGGAGGCTTCCGCCAGCTTGTCCATGACCTCACGCTCGGTCATGGAGTTGGCCTTGATACAGATGTAGCCGTCAGGGCCCTTGGCAATTTCCTGGTCGATGAGCTCGAGAAGCTTGGCCTTGATGCCGGCAGGAGCCACCAGCAGATGGTCATAGCTGCCGGTAAGGTTCCCCACCAGCATGTTCTGGAAGAACACGGTGCCGTCCAGGCCAATGGCTTCGTTGGCAGTCATCAGGCTCAGGTCGGTGTACATGGTGTTGGTTTTTTCGTTGTAGTTGCCGGTGCCGATCTGGGTGATATAGCTGAGCTTGTCGCCCTTGCGCAGGGTAATGAGGCAGAGCTTGCTGTGGCACTTATAGCCCTCCAGGCCGTAGATTACCCGGCAGCCGGAATCCTCCAGCAGCTTGGACCAGGAGATGTTGTTGGCTTCGTCAAACCGGGCCCGCAGTTCCATAAGCACCGTAACCTCCTTGCCGTTCTCCGCCGCCCGGCAGAGAATGTGGGCAATTTTGGAGGAGGAGGCCAGACGATAGATGGTAATGCGGATGGAGAGGACGTCGGGGCGGTCGGCAGCCTCGCTGAGGAGCCGCAGGAAGGGGTCCACCTTGTCGAAGGGGAAGAACAGCAGC
>ERZ1643251.744-NODE-744-length-42341-cov-31.414511_pt1 | contig 42341 bp, 43 predicted proteins | sample MGYA00579261_ERZ1643251 | MGnify/ENA primary metagenome ERZ1643251 (study PRJEB29033, sample SAMEA4952267) | chicken gut metagenome | biome: Broiler Chicken; feature: Gastrointestinal Tract; material: Caecum | place: Ireland | collected 2018 | study: Broiler... | reverse complement strand
ATTCATATGTCTTTTTCAATGCAAGTTTGTTGCACTTCAAATTTAAAATAACAAATCTTCAAATTCTTGACAAAATTAAGGAAAAGTGGTAGGATATAATCAATTTCAGGAGGGAATTATTATGAAAAAAATAAAGAATATTTTATTTATCTTATTAGCTATCTTTAGTATGTTTTTTACATCTAGCGCTATGGTTTTAGCGGAGACACCATCTAATTTTAAAATTGATTCAGATGATATCTATATGTTATATGGTGCTGATTATTTAGGACACAACAGTACGCTTAATCTTACTTTTAAAAAAACGACCGATGGCAAAATTGTTTACTGCATAGAACCCCATGATGATGCTATCCATTCAGGTATTCAAAGCTATACATTATCAAAAGAAATGTCTGCTAAATTTGCTTATGTTTTGGCAAATGGTTATCCTAATGTTTCGATAACTGGGAACAACAATATGGATTATTATATTACGGGTTTAGCAGTTTGGTATCTTATTAATCCTAATGATACAGTTTTTACTTATTTTGATTTAAATAAGGGGACTTATAAAGGCTATGATTCTAAAGTAGTTAAAGAAGTTGCTAAACTAGTCAATGGTGCTAATTCCTATTCTTATATTGAACCTAGTATTAGAATTAGTACAGATAGCAGTAATTTAACGTTATCTAGTGATGGCAAATACTATATAAGTTCAGCTATAGGAGTTAAAGCTGTTGGAATAAATAATAACTATAAAGTAAGTTTAGAAAATGCCCCACAAGGTACAATTGTAACTGATAAAAATGGTAATAAGAAAGAAAGCTTTGCTGTTAATGAAACATTTATTGTTAAAGTTCCAACTAGTAGTATATCTTCTTTATCTAGTGAATTTAAAGTTAATGTTACTGCTAAAGGAAATATTAATAAAGCATATTCCTATGATCCATCAAATGCAAAGTATCAATCAGTAGTTGCTCTATATCCAGAAAGCAAAAATATCGCTGATACTATAAATCTTAAAATAAATTTAACAACAGAAGTACAAATTAGTAAGGTAGATGCAACTACTAATAAAGAACTTCCAGGAGCTACACTTACCGTTAAAGACGCTAACGGTAAAGTTATAGAAACTTGGGTATCGACTGAAGAAGTCCATATTATTAAGGGATTAAAACCTGGAAAGTATACTTTGACAGAAGAAATAGCTCCCGAAGGCTACATTCTTAGTACAGAAACTATTACTTTTGAAATTAAAAGTGATGGTACGGTAACTAAAGTAGTCATGAAAAATTATCTTGAGGATCAACCTGTTCCGATATATATAAGTAAACAGGATATTACAACTGGTGAGGAACTTCCGGGTGCTCATCTCGAACTTAAAAATGAAAAGGGCGAACTAATAGCTGCTTGGGTTTCTACAGATGAGCCAAAAATTATTGAAGGATTAGAGCCTGGAAAGTATATCTTATCAGAAATTTTGGCTCCGGAAGGATATGATCTTAATAAAGAAACTGTAGAGTTTATTGTTAAAGAAGATGGAACAGTTGATGGAAAAATTATTATGTATAATAGTCCAGAAATAGTTGAAGTTCCTAGTACTTCTTCATTTAAGACTATTACAGCATCTCTAATTGGTATTATTATTATAGGATTAGGTTCTATGGTAATATACAAAAATTATCGAAAGAATGAAAAGAATTAGTTTAAAATGCCAAATAGCAGCGGGAGTAATACTTATTATAGTTGGGACTCTCGCTTTATTTTCTAATTATATCAAAGAAAAAAGAGATGTTGTTTTTAGCAAAATGAATTTGTCTTTATCGCCAATAAATGTTACTTCTAGCCCCAACGAAGTGCCTTATCAAGAGGAAAAAGCGGAAGAACAGCAAGAAGAACCGTCTTCATCTAGTGATTATACTTACGAAGAATATATTGGAATAATTGAAATAAAAAAAATTAATTTATATAAAGGATTTTATGCCAAAAATTCTAATTTGAATAATGTTAACTTTAATTTATATGTTTTACCTGATTCTACATATCCAGATATAGAAAAGGGAAATCTTATCATAGCGGGGCATTCTGGAAATTACAATAATAGTTATTTTGCTAATCTATATAAACTTGATATTGAAGATACAATTAATATTTATTACAATAACATGAAATATATATATAAAATTGTTAAGATATATAATGAAGAAAAAAAAGGAACAGTAAGAATATTAAGAGATCGAGAAAAAACATCTCTTACGTTAATTACTTGTACCAAAGATGATGATTATCATCAGACCGTTTATATTGCGGAACTTATAAATAAAGAATAAAAAATATAAAGAGGGGGTGACGAGAAAATGACCTATTTGTCGGTATTAGAAAAATTACAAATTCTCTTTAAAATGCTTCTCAACTATAAGGTAGTGTTATTTGGAGTTGTAGCGGTAATTATTTTTAGTTTTCTTTTTCTAATTAAAATGATTAGTCGAAAAAAATATATTATTTTAATGGGGATAACTTTACTAATAACTTTCATAATTAGTGTTATAGTTAATTATAAAATACTATCTAGTACTTTTGATAATTTTATGACAATCGTTTTCAGTAATATTTACTTTCCTTCGGTATACATTTATTTATTAGTATCTATTATTATTTGGCTTTCCTTTATTGTTAGTTTGTTAAATAAAAAAGTAAGTAAAATTTATAAGATGCTTAATAGTATTGTATTTATATTAAACAATATTCTATTTATTATTATTTTAAATATTATTTCCCAAGACAAGATAGATATTTTCTCAAACAATTCTCTTTATACTAATGTTAATTTAGTAGCTATATTAGAATTGAGTATAAATTTGTTTATATTATGGTTTCTTTCCCTTTCGGTCATTTATATTACAAATTGTTTATGTTTAAGAATAAAAGAAAGAGAAAGTGTTGGTACCCTTTCTTTAGAACAGCAAACTTATGATTTGGAACTTGAAAGTTCTAATAAAATAAATGATGAAAATTTAATTTCCTCACAGAGTTCGAATAAGCTTTCAAGTGTTATGTCAAAAGTTTTAGATAAGAGCATACCGAAACATTCGTTATCTGTTAATAAAGTTAATAGTACTGACAAGTTAAATACTTTAACACCTGTTCATACTGAAAATCATCAAATGATCGATGATAATTACCATTCTTTCGATCCACAAAAAATATTAGAAGAAAAATATCATAATTTAAAAGATAAAAAGTTGCAAGATATCATTAATAGTGTTGAAAAGATGAGTGTCACTAATACATTTGAAAATAATGATATTAAAATGCCTGACATTATCGAAGATAGTAACATTTTTGAGAAAAGGCTAGATTATAAAGCAAGTACTGTTTCGGAAAGACTTAAAAATAACAGTATATCACTAAAAGAGGTATCAGAAGAAGTACTAGATGAAATGGTTGATGATACTGATAATACTATTTGTAATAGTAAAAAAATTAATGTTATTCAAGATGATAATATTAATTATACGGCTGAAGATTATAAGAAATTTATTAAGATGTTAAAGCAATTAAAAATTCACATAAAAAGTAGTAATATAAGTATTGATGATGCTATAGCTATTACTTTGATTAGTAATTATAGTTATGATGACTGCATTAAATTTAAAAAGATGCTTGAGAGTAATTTGTTAGATTAGCAATTACTCTTTTTTTGCTCATAGTTCAACATAAAACACGCCTTTTTATAGCTATTAAAAAATACTTATTTAAAAGTACAAATAATTTTATTAAAAAATAATAAGCTACTTGCTCGAAAGAAATTTTTATAGTATAATTAATTTGTATTTATTAGAAAGAGTGATGATATGACAACAAAATATGACGAGAACTCGATAAAAATATTAGAAGGGTTAGAAGCTGTTAGAAAAAGACCTGGTATGTATATTGGTTCGACTGACAAGAGAGGTCTTCATCATTTAGTTTGGGAGATAGTTGATAATTCAATTGACGAAGCTTTAAATGGGTATGGTAATCATTTAAAAATCGTTTTACATAAAGATGGTGCCATAAGTGTCACAGATAAAGGAAGAGGCCTTCCTGTAGGATTACATTCTTCAGGAAAATCAACTCCTGAAGTAATTTATACAGTACTCCATGCTGGCGGTAAATTTACAGAAGGTGGCTATAAAGTTTCTGGTGGATTACATGGTGTTGGCGGATCTGTTGTCAATGCTTTAAGTAGTGTTATGGAAGTAGTAACGAGAAGAGATGGTGGAGAATATTATATCAAATTTGAAAATGGTGGTACAGTTACAGTTCCTCTTAGAAAGGTAGGAACTACTAATAGAACTGGAACGACGGTTAAATTCAAGCCAGATCCTACGATTTTTTCTAATACTTCATTTAGCTTTTCAACTATTTGCGAAAGAATGCAAGAAAGTGCTTTCCTAATTAGTGGTCTTACGATTGAGGTAATTGATGAGATAGAAAATAAAAGTGAAAAATTTATATATGAAAATGGTTTAGAGGCCTTTTGTGAATTTTTAAACGAAGGAAAGTCAGTTTTTCATAAGCCCTTATGTTTTAGTGCTAGTAAAGATAAAATTAAGGTAGAAGTTGCCCTACAATATACAGATAGCTATTCAGAAAATATAATTTCGTTTGTTAATGATGTTAAAACAAGTGATGGTGGAACGCACGAAGTGGGCTTTAAAACAGCCATTACCAAAGTGCTAAATGATTATGCTAAAACAAATAATTATTTAAAAGGAAAAGATAAAAACTTTGAAGGATCGGATGTAAGAGAAGGATTGACAGCAATCATTTCAGTTCAAATACCTGAAAATTTACTTCAATTTGAAGGTCAAACGAAAGCTAAACTCGGAACTCCTATAGCTAGAACAATAGTAGAATCAATAGTCAGTGAAAAGCTAAAGTTCTTTTTAGAAGAAAATAAAGTAGTTGCTACAAAGATAGTTGGAAAAGCAATTAAAGGTAAAGAAGCACGTGAGGCGGCTCGTAAGGCAAGGGAAGAGACGAGAAAAGGAAAAGATAGTAAAAAAATTGAGAGATTGTTATCTGGTAAATTGACTCCTGCTCAAAGTAAATTAGCTAAAGATAAAGAGCTATTTATTGTTGAGGGTGAAAGTGCCGGTGGTAGTGCCAAACAAGGTAGAGATAGGAAAATTCAAGCGATATTACCGCTTCGAGGAAAGGTATTAAATACTGAAAAAACGAGGATGGAAGAAATATTTAGGAATGAAGAGATCAATACCTTAATATATACTATTGGTGCAGGAGTTGGAGCTGACTTCAACGTTAAAGATATGAATTATGATAAAGTTATTATTATGACCGATGCCGATGATGATGGGGCACATATCCAATGTTTACTTTTAACCTTTTTCTATAGATACATGAAGCCTTTAATTGAAGAAGGTCACCTTTTTATAGCCATGCCACCTTTATATAAAGTAAGTTATGGTAATAATCATATTTATGCTTGGTCTAATGAAGAACTCAAAGAAGAAACAAAAACTCGAAGTAATTATCGTGTTCAAAGATATAAAGGACTTGGTGAAATGAATGCTAATCAATTATGGGAAACAACAATGGATCCTGGTACAAGAAAATTAATAAAAGTAAATATTATCGATGCTGCTCTTGCAGAGAAAAGAGTTTCTGTTTTAATGGGAGATGCTGTTGAACCAAGAAAAAATTGGATTGAAGAAAATGTTATTTTCTCTTTAGAAGATGATTATAAAATTGCATAGGAGGATATATGAAAAAAAGGATATTTGGTGCAGTAATTGTTTTAACAATTTTAATTTGTTCCTTAATTTATAGTGATAAGATCTTTGCTCTTATTATAACAATAGCAGCATTGCTCGGATTAAAGGAACTTATCGATATCAAATATAGTAATCGTCAAATTAAAATTGTTAGAGGTATTGCTTACTTTTTATTAGTTCTCTTTCTATTGACAGACTACCTTTTTACAATTGGTAAAACAGAAACAAGTATTTGCATCTTAATCTTATTAAGTTTAGTAATACCTGTCATTTTATATAATGATAAGAATAAATATAGTATTAATGATGCTTTATATTTTGTAGGAATTGTTCTCTTATTAGCTTTCTCCTTCAAGAATATTATAGTATTGCGAGAAATAGATATCTTTAAATGTATATACATTTTTATTATTTCTTTTATAACTGATACATACGCTTATATTGGTGGAATGTTAATCGGCCAAACGCATTTTACTAATATATCACCTAAAAAAACTATTGAGGGAAGTATTATTGGGACAATTATGGGAGTATTTATTGGAAGTATGTTTTATTATACTTTAATCGATAATACAAGTATTACTAGAGTATTACTAATATCTTTTGTTTTAACCTGTTTAAGTGAGGTAGGTGATCTTGTTTTTAGTAGTATAAAAAGAAATTTTGCTAAAAAAGATTATTCTAACTTAATACCTGGTCATGGTGGTATTTTAGATCGATTTGATAGTGTTATATTTGTATCACTTGGTATGGCATTTATCATGAATATATTTTAGGAGATGATTTTATGGCGATTTTATGGTTTATATTTATATTAGGGGCAATAATTCTTGTACACGAATTTGGACACTTTATATTTTCTAAATTATTTGGTGTCTATGTATATGAGTTTTCGATAGGTATGGGGCCTAAAATTCTTCATTTTAAGAAGAAAAACGGCGAGACTGAATACTGTCTTAGACTAATACCTATTGGTGGTTTTGTAAGTTTAGCGGGAGAAGATGCTGATGATAACTCTAAAATAGATCAAAATAGAAAGTTATATGCTAAACCAGCTTGGCAAAGATTTATTATTATGATTGCAGGAGCCTCATTTAATTTTATTTTTACGTTTGTATTGTTATTTGTCATGGCTCTAATATATGGTTCAGTTTCTACAAAACCAATAATAGCTGATGTTAGTCAAGACTATCCGGCCTATAATGCTGGTGTCGAATCTGGAGATAAAATTATATCTATCGATGGCCAAAAAGTTTCAAGTTGGAGCGAAGTACAATTGTATATTTTAACTGGCGAAGGAAAAGAGATGACGATGGTTCTAGAAGATAGTAGCGGCAATAAAAAAGAAGTAGAAATTACTCCTGATGTTGTTACCAATGACGATGGAACTAAAAACTATATTATTGGAATTAGTCTAGATACAACTAAAAAGACAGGCTTGGTTAATTCGTTTAATTATGCTTGTGAAACAACGGTTAGTTTATATAAACTTATGCTTGTAACTATAAAAGAATTATTTACAGGTGGTGTATCTGCTAAAGAACTATCTGGACCCGTTGGAATATATACAGTAGTTGCTTCTCAAGCTAAACAAGGTTTTCAAAGTATCATGTATTTAATTGCCTATCTATCTATGAATATTGGTGTAATTAACTTAATACCATTCCCTGCGTTTGATGGTGGTAGAGTATTATTTCTAATTATTGAAAAGATTAGAAGGAAACCTATTAAGGCTAAAACTGAAGCCATAATTAATAGTATTGGTTTTGGACTATTGATGCTTCTTATGATCTATGTTACATTTAACGATGTTTTAAGACTATTTTAATTTGATTTACAGTAATTAAGATTAGTAAATAAAAAGAGTAAAGGAAGTGACCCCCACATGATTAAGATAATTAACAATTTGTTAACTAGGGGGGGGGGTCTAACTATATTACTTATTTAATGTATAATATTGGAGATAATAAACTATAGAAAGAAGTTTAGAAGTAAACTTTGTTTTTCCTATAGTTTTTTTATGTGAGGTGAATTATTGTGAATAAATATAAATTATATATGCTTGTCTCTATAGTTATCTTACTATTTAGTATAGGAGGAAGTATAGCCTACTATGTCTGGACTAGTACGGGAAGGGCTTTAGTTAATGTAAAAGTATGTACGCCTTATGTCAGTTTTATTGGAGGAACTACTATTAATGGTGGAAACATAAAGCCAGTTCTTTCTAGAGAAGAAGCAGTAATTAAAGAAGTAGAAATGAAAGCAGATAAAACTTGTGATAGTAAGATAACGATGAATCTTTATATGAATCTAGAAGTATTTGGAGAAGGATTAGCGGATGAAAGTTTTGTCTACGAAGTATATAGTGAAGGAAAAATAGTGAGTAAAGGAGACTTTAAAGGAAGAAAAGAAGGAGATACAATAACATTAATAGAGGAAGAAGAATTAGGAACTACAAAGAGAGTCTATACAATATATATTTATTTAGATGGAAATAAAGATAATCCAGTAAGTACTCAAAACCAAAGTTTTCGGTTTAAGCTTTGGAGTGGAGGAGAAGGAGCGATTTATAAGGAGAACGTTATAACAAATATTAATAGACCAACGAGTTCAAAAGATAGTTTCTTTAGTTCAGAAGTAATGAGAGAAGAGATCGAGACGATCACCATCGCGGAAGATAACAAAGTACCAGATGGAATAGAGAGTGTAGATATTTCATCAAATAAAGATGGAAGTGTGATGATGTGGTATGAAGATAAAGATGAGAATGGGATGTATGAAGTCTATATAGGAGGAGAAAATGGAATAATAGAAGCAAATACAAATGGAAGTGGGTTATTTTCATATCTAACAAATATAGAGAGTCTAAATTTAAATAAGTTAGATACATCCTACATGACAAGTATGAGTTATATGTTTTATAACAGTAGTAGTTTAAAAGAAATAGATATATCAAACTTTAATACTAGTAAAGTAACAGCGATGAATAATATGTTTTCAGGTTGTGAAAACCTAACAAGTTTAGACTTAAGTAGCTTTGATACCAGTAATGTTACTAAAATGGACTATATGTTTTATAATTGTAAAAGTTTGCCAAGTTTAGATTTAAGTAATTTCAATACTGGAAAAGTAACGACGATGTATGGAATGTTTTATAATAGTAGTAATTTAAGACAAATCAATACGTCTAACTTTAATACATCTCATGTCACTGATATGGGAAATATGTTTGCAGAATGTAATAATCTAACAAGTCTAAATTTAAGCAGTTTTGATACTTCAAATGTGGAAAATATGACTACAATGTTTTTTCAATGTAAAAATTTGCGTTTTTTAAATATAAGTAGCTTTAATACAGAAAATGTTACCAACATGGGAAGAATGTTTTATAACTGTCAAAGCCTAACAAATCTAGATTTGAGTAATTTTAATACAAGTAAGGTAACGGGAATGAGCTCAATGTTTACTGGCTGTAGTAGTTTAACAAATTTAGATTTAAGTAGTTTTGATACTTCAAATGTTACGGCAATGGGTGGTATGTTTACTAATTGTAGTAGTTTAACAATTTTAGATTTAAGTAGCTTTGACACATTAAAGGTCACGGATATGGGAAGTATATTTCATAACTGTAGAAAGTTAATATCTTTAGATATACGAAATTTTGATTTTTCAAATGTGACTAGTTATAGTAATATGTTTTATGGTATTAGTACTACTACTATTTATGTTAAAGATAGTACTGCTAAAGAATGGCTTGTTAGTAAATTTAATAATCTTACCAATATTGTTATACCTTAAAAAATTACAGATTTATTAGTCTGTAATTTTATTTATTCGATAAAAATTAATTGAAGGTCTATTAAATAATCGAAAATTAATTCGTGACTCGCCAATACCACTTGATACATATAGTAGTGTACCATTGATATTATAATAATTCTCATAATATTTTTTACTTCCATATGGTAGAAATAATTCTTTTAGATAGGGAATATTTATTTGACCATTATGTGAATGACCTGATAATACTAAATCAATGTCGTATTTATCGACAAAATTATCTATATAATCGGGTTCGTGAACTAATATAATTTTATAGCTAATATCTTCATTATTTGTAAAGTAACCCATAACTTTGTCGATATCAGCTTTATTATAACTATACGTATCGACACCACCAATAAATAACTTATCATTTTCATTCCCATAAATAATATCATATGTATTATTTAACATCTTAAAATTACTGTTTGTATATATTTCTTTTAGTAAATTTTCGTCTTTGACATAATCGTGATTTCCATTGACAGTATATTTTCCATATTTGCTATGAATATTTCCAAGACATTCGATTAAATCATCTTTATCCTGATTGTCAATGGCAAAATCTTTATCAATTAAATCACCAGTGAAAAACACAATGTCTGGATTGATTAAATTAATTTCTTTAACAATACGCTCAAGAAATTTTTTATCGACAATTCTTTTGTAATGTAAATCACTAAAATGAACGATTTTTAAGCCGTCAAAACTACTGTTAATTTTATTTGTTTCAAGCTTATATTCTTTAGTTATTAATCCACTGGTACCAATATATCTACTATAAATAATCACTATACTAATCAACAAGAAAATAATACCAACAATTTTCAAAAATTTTTTCATAATCCCGCTCCAAGAAAATATATGATTATAGCTAAAGCATTGTGAAGTGCATGCATACTGATAGTTGAAAAGATATTATCAGTCTTATAATATAGAAGCGCAAACATAATTCCAAGTGAACAGTATGGTATTAGATAAATAAAATCAGAAATATTATTTATATAGTTTATGATATGTAGACCACCAAAGACTAAGCCACTTATAATTACAAATAACCATTTGTTAGAAAATATATCTTTAAAGCTCTTTCTAAATATTAATTCTTCTGTTAAAGGAGCGTAAATAACAACATCGAATATCATAAATAGTGGGGCAACAGCTACTAGAGATCTAATTTGTTCTTCGTTTCCAGCAATTGACTTTTTTAGTATAAAGGTAATAAATATATTACTTAAAGCCATAATTCCAAAACCAATTAACCAATATTTTATTGAGGTTTCCATATTATTTCCTAAATCTTTAATAAAATTTTGAAAATCTTTTTGCAATGTTCTTCTATATATATAAACAAATATGCCAACTAATATTAAATTACTAATAAATAAATAAAAAGTATAAGAAGTTATCGATATTTTTTCTGGATCAATATTAAAGAGAGCAAAAAAGATTGAAGAAAAATATAAAAGCAATAATATAAGTATTAAACTTTTAAAACAATTTTTAATTTTTTGAAGATTCACTTTATCACATCCTGCTTATATTATACCAACAAATTGTAATTTAATCTACCTCAAAAAATAAAATTTATTGTCAATTTTTATAATAATTGTTATAATTACTGTAGGAGGAGAATATGGAGAAAATAAATAAAGAAAGAAAAGATACTTTGACATGGGATGAGTACTTCATGGCTATTGCAAAGCTTTCAGCATGCAGAAGTAAGGATCCATCTACTCAAGTAGGAGCTTGTATTGTTGCTAAAGATAATAGGATTTTATCAGTCGGATATAATGGAACACCAAATGGTTTTGATGATATCTTCTTTCCATGGGATCGTGAAGGAGAAGAGCTAACTACAAAATATCCTTATGTTGTTCATGCGGAAAGGAATGCTATCTTGAATTATCGTGGTAGTAATAAAAGTTTCGAAGGGGCTAAAATATATGTTGACTTATTTCCATGTAATGAATGCGCTAAAGAAATAATTCAAGTTGGTATTAAAACTGTATACTATCTTGAAGATAAATATGCCAATACTAATAGTGTTATTGCCTCAAAGCGACTTTTTGATGCGTGCGGTGTCAAATATATTAAATTAGAGTTTCAAAATAAAAAAGTAATAATTGATATCTAGGATGTCATAATTCGACATCTTTTTTTCTTGCTTTTACATATAATTAAAAAGAGGTGAGAGATGAAAAAGGCATATTTAGGTATCGATATAGGAAGTATTTCTACAAAAGGAGTGGTAATTGATGAGGACAATAATATTTTATCTAGTTGTTATCTATATACAGAAGGGAATCCGATAAGTGCCACAAAAAAAGTTGTTAAGAATTTAAAAGAAAAATTGAATTTAGATAAATACAAGATTGTGGGAGTAGGAACAACGGGATCGGCAAGGAAATTAATAGGTGTGATTTTAGGTGCTAATACTGTCAAAAATGAAATAACCGCTCATGCTGTTGGAACGACGAGTCTTTATCCTGATGTTCGGACTATTTTTGAAATTGGTGGGCAAGATTCTAAAATAATACTCATCAATAATAAAATTGTTACTGATTATGCAATGAATACTTTATGCGCTGCCGGAACAGGCTCATTTTTATCAAGTCAGGCTAAAAGACTTGGTATTCCAATTGAGGATTTTGGCTCGATAGCCCTAACTAGTAAAACCCCAACTAAAATAGCTGCCCGTTGTACAGTTTTTGCCGAATCTGATTTAGTTCATAAATCACAGATAGGTCACAAAAAAGAAGATATCATTGCGGGTTTATGTTTTGCCATTGTAAATAACTATTTAAACAATGTTGGAAAAGGTAAAAAGATAGTTCCTCCTATTGTTTTTCAAGGTGGTGTATCAAAAAATATTGGTGTTGTTAAAGCATTTGAAAAAATTACTGGTTATCCAATCATCGTCGATGATAATTCGCATCTTATGGGAGCACTAGGAGTAGCAATTCTTTCTAAAAATAATAAGGAAGTTGATTTTTCTTTTAATATTGAAGAAATTAGTTTTGAGACAAAAGGAATAGAATGTCATGGTTGTTCTAATAATTGTGAAATAATTAAGGTTATGAGAGATCAAGAAATTATCGATTCTTGGGGTAATAGATGTCCTAAAGGAGAATTAATTCACAAATAGGTAAAAATATCATACTATATATTGGAGGTAACAAAATGTATGATATTTATCAAATTCAAAATGGTGATACCATCGATACATTAGCTATTAAGTATAATATCGCCCCCCAAGTCTTAAGACAGTTAAATCCTAACAGTAGTTTTGGCGTCGGAACTAATATAATTGTCCCTAAAATAAATGAATTTTTTGAAATGTATACGATCCAAAAGGGTGATAGTTTATATGAAATAGCTAGGAAATATAATACAGATTATAATTTATTAGCCTTATTAAATGGTATTAATGTAAATGACTATATTTATCCTAATACTACAATCATGGTACCTAAAAAGGATGTAAAATACTATATAACAAAAGAAAATGATACTTTATTGGGAGTTAATAGATTATTAAAAAGTAATTTGAATAATTTACTAAACCAAAATAATACTATTTATTTAAAAGAGGGTCAGTTAATCGTTTATAAAGACTAAAAAGTCTTTTTTTTAATACATTTATGATAATTTAATATAGAATATAAAGAAGCTAATAAATGACTAATAACGACGAATTTTTTTACTTGCCTTTTATCTTTTTTTATTATATAATTTATATAGTAGATAAGTAAATATAAAGGGAGTCTATTTATGAAGAAAAAAATAACTGTTATATTACTCATTGTATTAATAATTACCATTACTACTGCTGTACTATATCAAACTTTTGCTATGGATACGATTATAGAGGAAAGTTATGAAGATAGTCATTTGATTAGTTTGAAATCTTTAGATACTAAAACAGTTACTGTTCCTGCTCATGATAGCAAGACAATAATATACAAAATTCATAATACTAATAATGGTAGAGTTAGATATGCCGTTGGATATAATACAAACTCTTCAGTTGCAGTTAAGATATATAATAATTCAGAAGATCTAGAAGAGGGTGTTATTAATGCTAATGAATATCGTTACGTTAAATTATATTTAGAAAACAGTAGTAGTGCTAACTATAATATAACAATATCTACTATTTTAGGATATGAAGGAGGAGGGGACTTTATTGTACCATCTGGAATAAGTTTAGTATCCGAAGTATATATTCAACCAGAAAATATGGCTAAAATGATAACAGATCTATATAATAGCGCTAGTAAAGCGGAAGTTATCAATAATAATATTACTTATAATTATGCTTCAAGTTTTAATTTAATGAATGATCGTCTAGGAGGAACAACAGAATCTTTAGATAGTGGAAATATTAGATATTATGGAGCAGATCCTAATAATTATCTATATTTTAATTGTTCTGATTATAATAATCAAACTTCTTCTACATGTGAATTGTGGCGAATAATTGGTGTTTTTGGCAATCGAGTAAAGATTATCCGAAATGATTCAATAGGAGAGTATGTCTATGATGACTATAGCGATAGCATTAATGATTGGAGTAGATCCGAAGCTATGAAGTTATTAAACGATGGTTATGAAGATGAGAATTTTGGGGGGAGTCTTTACTACAATGCTGCAAGTGGAAGCTGCTATGTTGGAAGAAATGCTGAAGTGGCAGCCTGTGATTTCACTAGTACCGGTCTAAAAAATGATCAAACTAGAAGTTTAATTGATCAGGTAACATGGAGTTTAGGAGGTATTGATTTAACTAATATAGAAATCTATTCTGATCAGGCTTATCAATATGAAAGGGGAGATATTGTATATCCAAATTCAGGAAATCCAACGACTTGGTCAGGACAAATTGCCTTCATTTATCCTTCTGATTATGGGTATGCTGCAGACTTTTCTTCTTGTTCGCAGAATTTGAGAAATTACATTGATAGTAGTTGTCGGTATAACAATTGGTTAAATAATGGTGCCGATCAGTGGTTATTAACTCCTAATACTACATCTAGTATTTTTGTCAACCGAGTTTTTTATACTGGAGTTGTTATGAGAGCCACTTCTTATGATACCTATAATATTAGACCGACGCTTTATCTTAAATCTTCAAGTACTGTTATCTCGGGAACAGGAACTAGTTCTGATCCTTATAGATTGAAAGGAACGAACCTTTAATGATATTAAGAAGACCATATGCTATATTAATAAGATGTTTTAGGTTAATTCATCTACTCTTATTTATTTTATTAGCTTACATTACTTATAGAGCTAATAGTATCCTTTCTTTCTTAAAATATTATATTTCTACTAATGGTAACGTCGAGGTAATAGCGGCGAAATACTTAAGTACTTTTCTTTTTATATCCTTTCTTTTGGTTATTGTCTTATCAATTATTATTCTTCTTTTGATGAGATACAAGAAAAAGCCTAAACTGTTATACATCATAATAATTGTTGTAAGTTTTTTATCGCTCATTGCTTTTCTTTATTTATACTATAATTTAAAAGTATTAGAAATAAGAAATATGTCCGCTAGAGAAATAAGATTATTACGAGATATTAGTAGATTTAATTTTTGGGGACTATTTATAATTTGTCTTCCAACTTTAGTAAGAGGTTTAGGGTTTGATATTAAGAAGTTTAATTTTCGAAAAGATTTACATGAATTAAAATTAGAAAAAGAAGATAGTGAAGAAATTGAAGTTAATTTGGATATTCACTCTGATAATATAAAGAGAAGTGGCAGAAAAATATTTAGAGAGCTCAAGTATTATTATATAGAAAATAAATTTTTTATTAATATTATCTTAATTATATTAGCCTTGATTTTAGTAATTGTTTTTCCGGTTAATAGAAGAATTATAAATGGAGATTTTAAAGAAGGGGAAACGATTAAGACGGAGTTATTTAATATAAAAATAATCGAAAGTTATATTTCAGAGAGAAATAAAACAAATCCTAATAATTGTTATCTCATAATAAAATTTTCTATCAAAGCTAATCAGGAAAACTATACATTAAAATTAAATAATTTTGTTTTAGAAACTGCTGATAATGATTATATGCCAAGTTTAAAGTATTATTATTATTTTGAAGATATTGGGCGAGGATACCGCAACCAAAAATTATCTATTGCAGATTATGAAGATTATATCTTAATTTATAATATTAATCGTGAAGATCGCGAAAAAGATTTTAAACTTAATTATACTATCGATGGAAGACAAATAAAACTTGATCCTAGTATCTGGGATTAAGTTTTTTCGTTTTGATAAAAAATTCTTTCCTCCAAAATTTTAGTTAAAATAAAGATTTTTTTCATCTCTTTTAAATTATCTATATACCTTAAGATAAAAAAATTTATATATTTAAAAAAAATTAGAAAATGAGTTAAAAAAGTTGTATATAAGAAGTGAAGGGAGTAAAATGAAAAAAAATCTAATTGTCTTGCAAGAAGGAAATAAAGATTGTGGTGCTGCTACTCTTTTGTCAATTATACGCTATTATGGTGGCAATATATCTATCGAAAGATTAATCGATATGACAAAAACAACTAAAGAGGGAACAAATTTTTATAATATTTCAGTGGCAGCTTCATCTTTAGGATTAGAAAGTAGAGCATATAAAATAGATGATGTTGAAAAAATAAAAGAGCTTACGGTTCCATACATAGTTCAGTTTAGAAATAAGAATTATCATCACTTTGTTGTTGTTTATAAAGTGTGGAATAATAAAGTACTACTGATGGATCCTGCTAGAGGAAAAACTATTATTGATCTTTTTGATTTTAACGAAAAATGGACAGGATATTTATTATTGTTTGAAAAGGTAAGAAATCTCATTATATATCCCAAAGAAAAAGTTTTAAATAGAATATTATTATACACATTATGTAGAAATAAAAAATTAATATTTTTTTTAATTTTATTGTCATTAATTTTTATTACTATTTCCAGTTTGGTATCTTTATATGCACAGATTGTTTTTGATCAAGTAATAGAAACTGATATAAAAAATTTAATTGTCATAACGATTATTTTTGCAGTATTTTACATAGTCAAAAATATAACTAATTATACTAGAAATCATTTAATTATTTATTTGAATCAAAAGTTAGATACTAGTATCACATTAAGTTGCTTTACTAAAATTATTTTACTTCCCTTCAGTTATTATAAAAATAGAACTACCGGAGAGGTTCTATCGAGGATTAAAGACTTATCATATATAAAAAATTTTATTTCTAAAGTTATAGTAACATTATTTTTAGATATCTTTGCTTTTATTTTATCCTTTATAATTCTCTATAATACCAATAAAAAGATAACTTTCTTAATTTTGTTTATGGAAATTGGCTATCTAATAATAATTTTTCTTTTTATACCATACATAAGAAAAGCTACATTTATAAGTCAGGAAGATAATGCTAAAATAAATAACAATATAATTGAGGCTGTAAGTTCATTTGAAACGATAAAAGGTTTAAATATAGAAGATAATACTGTTTTAAAATTTAGTAAAATATATAGCACAAGTATAAATAATAATTATCAATTTGCCAAAATAAACAATTTAATGATATTCTTCCAGGAGGCTATTGGCGATATAATTATGTTTTCTGTTAGTTTTATAAACTTGAAATATATTATGAAAGGTAACCTAACAATAGGAAGTTATACAACTATAACTTATTTGATGACTTATTTAATTTATCCTTTAAATAATTTGATAAGCATATTAAATGAATACTATTATAATAAGTCGGCATTGAAAAGGGCAAATTCTCTTTTTGAAATAGAAGATGAAAAAATTTATGAAGAAAGAAAATTAGCAGTTAATGGGAATATTAAAATACATAATTTAAATTATACATATAATAATAAAAGCTATATTCTCAAAAATTTGAATTTAAGAATAGAAGATAGAGAAAGAGTGTTAATATTAGGCCCATCTGGATGTGGAAAATCAACTATTATGAAACTATTATATAAATATTATCCTGTGGATCGAGATATGATTTTTATAAATAACTATGATATTAATGACTACAGTCTATCGGATATCCGAAGAGATTTTATTTATGTATCTCAAAATGAACTATTATATACAGATAGCATCCGCAACAATATATTATTAGATCGACAGATTAAAGAAGAACGCTATTTAGATATGTGTAAAATTTTTTATGTTGATGATATAATCAAAGGAAGTATGTTAGGTTATGATTATCTTCTCGAAGAAAATGGATGTAATATCTCCGGAGGTCAAAGGCAAAGAATTATCCTGGCCCGAAGTTTATTGAAGGAAGGAAAAATAATTATGATAGATGAAGGATTAAGTCAGATAGATATTAATTTGGAAAGGAAGATCCTAAAAAATATGTTTTATTATTTCTATGATCAAACAATAATTATTATTTCACATCGACAAGAAAATATGGATTTATATGACCGTGTAATTCATATTGAGGAAGGTAAAACAATAAATTTAATTAAAAGTGATCGATGAATAAATATATAGATAATGAAATAATTCTTCAAAGAAAAATTGAACCTTTAATCTATACTTATATAATGATAATAATTGTAACAATGCTTTCCTTAATTATAATATTTACAATATTTAATTATAAAACTTACTACAATACAAAGGGGACAATAATATCTGAAGAAGGCACATATTATTTAGAAGTATATCTTCCAATTTCTAAAATATCTTTAATAGTCAATAACCATGAAATAGTAATTGATAAGAAAAAATATAAGTATAAAATTATGAACATTGATGGTGAATATTTTACCGATAATATTGATACCTATCAAATAGTAAAACTGAAAGTATCTTTGCCTTCAAAATATAAATTAAATAATTTGGTACTTAATCTACAAATACTAAAAGAAGATAAACGAATAATCGATTATCTATTCAATATATAAGGAGGAAAATATGCAAAAAATATCAAAAGAAGAAATGCAAAAAATTAGTGGTGGAAGTGTTGATGTTATTACAATATCTATATTAATATCAGGATTATTAAGCTTTATAGCGGGGATACGTAATGGTTATGTTAATCCTCAAAAATGTAATAATTAGGGAGGGGTTAATATGAAGGAATTAGAAAAAAAAGAAATGTTAGAAATTTCTGGAGGAGCATCGCTTACAGCTTCCATGTTATCAGCAATTTATCATACTATAGAAGTACTTTATAAAATTGGCGAATCATTAGGAAGTTATATCCGTAGAAAAATATCAGGAAAAATGTGTGATGTTTAAAAATATTCAAAAAACTATATTTTTATAAATATTCTGCTTGTAAAATATGACAAATAATGTTATAATTTTTATGAAAAGCGGAAGGAGGGATAAAAATGGCGACAGGAACTAAAGTAACCGTCAGTGTAAGAAATAACGATGTTGAATTTGCACTTCGAAAATTCAAAAATCAAGTTGCACGAAATGGTAATCTCTCTAAAGCTAAAGAAAGAGCAGAAGGATATAAAAAACCAGGAGTACGATTAAAAGAAGAAAAAAAGAAAAATACTATTAATTATAAAAAAAATAAAAGGAATAATTAAGGAGCGATAGAATGACATTATCAGAGAAAATTAATAATGATTTAAAAGAAGCAATGAAAAGTAAAGATAATTTTAAACTTGGTGTAGTGAGAATGATAAAAGGTGCAATGCAAACTTTTAAGCCTAACCCACGTGAAGAATTGACTGACGATGACATTATAAAGATTATATCTAGACAAATTAAAATGCGCAAAGAAGCTATCGTACAATTTGAAAATGCTGGTAGGGAAGATTTAGTATCGCAAAATAAAAGAGAAATTGAAATATTAAATTCTTATATGCCTGAAGAATTATCTATTGAGGAGTTAAATAAAATTATCGATAGAGTATTCGATAATTTAAAACCAACTGGCATAAAAGACTTTGGAATGGTTATGAAAGAAATATCTCCTATGGTACAAGGGAAATTTGATATGTCATTAGTAACTAAAATAATTAAAGAAAAACTTTCAATCTGATATGTTTTTTAAGACTATTGATAAAATACAATAGTCTTTTTATTGATGTCTACCAATTGGGGTTCACAACATATTATGTGGTGTTTAAGGACCTATTGGGACCTTTTGTGTGATCATGTTATATGTAGAATATTATTTAACAAATATGTAAGTAAGTGATTTACCATAGCGACAAAACAATAGTATTTTTACTTTTACTTTAAATTGAATGATTTGTTGATATTACAATTTTTATCTATGTCTAGAACCTTGGTTCGTTAATGGTTCTTTACTATATTCTGGACTATATGGAGACATTTGATTATAAGATATAGTATTTACTTTCAATTCGCTTGGAGTAATGATTGTTTCGATATGATTATTTGGTTCTAGCGGAACATATCCAATTATATATTTGGGATCTAACCTTATTAATCCATCTTTATCTGTTATAAAAATATTACCACTTAAATCATTATCTGGAATTCTTATTAATATTGATCCTTTAGAATTTTTATATGCATTAGCATGCATCAATTCCTTTATAATTGTTTTATTACTTGGGTAATAACTAACAGTATTTCCTAATCTTATTTCACTTAATACTGCTCCACCTAAATGTCCTGTCATTTTTAAACCAGTTGTTAAGATATCTTGTATTTTTTCTTGCGAATCATCTGCTCCTATTCTATGTATTCCTAAAAGGACATCTTTTTCAGAAGTTAAGCGATTTAACATTTTTTCTAATTCAGGTGACATTGTACCATTTATTTCTCCTAGATATTCAAAACTGTCACATGTCAAACCTAATTGTTGTAATTTTTTATATCTTTCAATTATTTCGGCTTGTTCTTTTTCTTGTTCTAATAATTGTGAATTTTTAAGTAAAAGTCCATTTTTCTTATTCAAAATTTTCTTTGTTCTTCTATTTAAAGATTCATATGGTACAATTCCATTTCCATGACGAACTTCATATTCTAAATCAACTAAATTAAATTTTATCCTTAAGCTATCTTTTTTTAAATCATATTTTTTTGAAAATAATCCCATATCTTATCACCTAAGATAAGTTTAACATAATATTTTAAATTTGTAAATTTATCATCAATTAATTAAAATACTTAAAAATTTTACAGATAGTTGTGATTTCACTTTTAAATATTACCTTATAAAGGCTTATAATTTTAATATCGAACCATCAATAAAAAGTCAGTTTCTAATTGACATTTATTTACATCAAGAAAAAAAACACATTTAATGTGTTTTCCTAAAAATATTATTAACTATTGCCCAAGATTTTAATTAAATATTCTTTATATAAAAAAGTTTTCGATATTTTAATCTTTAATGGGACGGAATGTGGGAATCGAACCCACGAATAATGGAACCACAATCCACCGTGTTAACCACTTCACCAATTCCGCCATAAGACAGTTATAATAATAACATATATTTTTATGTTTGGCAAGTATTTTATTTAAAAAATAGAAAAATTTATGATATAATTCTAATGAAGAGGTGTAAGTGTGAAAGAGGTCGTTTTAGTGACGGGAGCTACTTCGGGAATTGGAAGAGAAATTGTTAAAATTTTAGCTCCATTTTATGAAGTGCTTATACATTATAATCAAAATTATGTGGAAGCTTTAAAATTAAAAGAACAATTAGAAACAACTTATCATAGAAAGTTTTTAATATTTAAGTGTGATCTATCTAGTGAGAAAGAAATAGATCTTATGTTAGAAAGAATATATAATGAATATCCGAAAATAGATATTTTAATAAATAATGCTGGAATAGCGATAGATACTTTATTTGAAGATAAAAGTAAAGAAAATTTTATGAAAACACTTGAAATTAATACTATTGCTCCGTTTCTTTTAAGCAAAAAAATTGGTCTTGAAATGAGAAAAAATCAGTATGGTATAATAATAAATATTAGTTCTACTAATGGAATTGATACCTTATATCCAGAAAGTATTGATTACGATGCTTCCAAAGCTGGGTTGATATCGTTAACAACTAATTTAGCCAATTATTTAGCACCTTATGTGAGAGTTAATACCATTTGTCCTGGTTGGATTAAAACGGATATGAATAAAAATTTATCTTCAGAATTTATAGCTAATGAAAGAAAAAAAATTCTATTAGCAAGATTTGGTGAACCAAAAGAAGTTGCGGAAGTAGTCAAATTTTTAATAAGTGCTAAGGCTAGTTATATAAATAATAGTATTATTAGAGTAGATGGTGGTAAGAAATGTTAGAAAAAATAATTAAAATGAGTGATGATGAATTAGTAGATATATTTCAAAAAATTGATAAAGTAGAGGCGAATAATAGTGAAAAAATTCTCAATGCCTTTTTAGAAAATAATATTTGTGAAACAGATTTTCACAGTACTAATGGTTATGGATATAATGACATTGGAAGAGATAAAATAGAAAGAGTTTTTGCTAGTGTTTTTAAAGCCGAAGCTTCTTTGGTCAGAAGTCAATTAATTTCTGGTACTCATGCACTTACTACGTGCTTATTTGCTCTTTTAAGACCTGGTGATACTTTACTTTCCATATCTGGAAAACCTTATGATACTTTAGATTCTGTGATTGGTTTTAATAATAATAACTCTTCTTTAATGGCATTTAATATTAACTATGAGCAAATAGACTTAATTGAAAATGATTTTAATTATCTCCAAGTCAAAAGACGTTTATCTAGAAAAGATGTTAAATTAGTGACTATTCAAAGAAGTAAAGGTTATAGTACAAGAGAAAGTTTGGATATTAATAAAATAGAAAAAATAGTCAAACTTATAAGGAGTGTCAATGAAGAAGTAATTATTATGGTTGATAACTGCTACTGTGAACTAGTAACTACTAGAGAACCTATCGAAGTAGGCGTCGATATTTGCGTTGGTTCACTTATTAAAAATTTGGGCGGCGCGATTGCCAGTAATGGAGGATATATTGTCGGGAAATTAAATTTAGTTGAACTCTGTGCTGAAAGGCTTAATGTGCCAGGTCAGGGTTTGGAAGTTGGCCCTTCTATGGGGCAAAATGCCAGTATCCTAAAGGGTTTATATTTCTCTCCAATGATTGTAGCTAATGCTTTAAAAACGTCAATATATACAGCTTATTTATTTGAAAAATTAGGCTATAAAGTTAGTCCTAAATATAATGAATCTCGTGCAGATATCGTCCAAAATATCATTTTTAACGATGAAAAAAAACTTGTTGAATATGTAAGATTAATCCAGGCTAATTCAAAGATTGATTCTCATGCTATGATCATTCCTTCAGATATGCCGGGATATGAAGACAAAATAGTTATGGCTTCAGGTAGTTTTACACAAGGAAGTTCGATAGAACTATCATGTGATGGACCGCTTAGGAGTCCTTATATAGCTTATCAACAAGGCGGAATAAGTTATCAGTATGGCAAGATTATTGTTACGAGAGCTATTCAGTTTTTATTAAAGAAAAATTAATACTAAAAAAGCTTCACTTTTATGTGCTGCTTTTTTACATTTTTCGAGCAATATACTCGTCATAAGTAAGGCCACTTTCTTTTACTTTAGTTGCAAGTTCTACCCCTAAATAACGAAAATGCCAGTCTTCGAACATGTAACCTGTTATATATTCTTTTCCTCTAGGATATCTGAGAATAAATCCAAACTTATATGAGTTATTAATAAGCCATTCGTATTCATTATCATTTTCACTTAAATATTCCCATTTACTGTTTAGAACATCAACTGCTAGACCAAGTTGATGTTCAGAATATCCCGCTCGAGCCGAATATGTTTCTGCTTCTATGAAGCCATCTTGCAAAACGTACCTTTCATAAAGATTTTTCTGATAATCGTAAGAGCGGTAAGTTGATCCTGCATATATTTTAATGCCACTATCTTTAGCTTCCATAGCCATTTCTTCAAATTTAGTAGCAGCATCCTTTCTAAGTCTTTGATTTTCGGTAGCAAAAGAGCTATCAATAGTAACTAAATCGTAAGGTTCATAGTCTTCTGATAATTTATAATACTTATTGACAATAACATCAATATTTTGTGCCTCTTCATCAGATAGCTTAATATCATTAGAATAATAATCTTTATCTAAATAGGCATTTACAAAAGTTACAGTATCTTCATAGGTATAATTTTCTTTTATTTCGTCGGTATTATAAACAGAATTTAACTTATCTTCGTTATTTTCATAATTGATGTAGCGTTCAAGATTATCTTCTATAAAATAATTCAAACCTATATAGTTGGTAATATTTGCATTGTAATTATTATTGATAATGACAGATATACTATTGGGAATTGTTTCGTAGAAAGTATTTATTTCTTTACTTTTGTATCCTAAAGACAATAATTTATTAATATCATCAATAAAATTACTATCATTTTCGACATAGTTAATCTCTAAATATTCATCTAGATATTTTTCATTGAAATTGTTGTTTAATACAGCCATTTCTAAAGTCTTTGAATACTTCTTTTTTTCTTGAATTTTTTCATAAATATTTTCTTCTTTAAAAACTTCGATAACCCTTCTTTTATATCCATAATTTTTAGGAATGAAGAAGTAGATAAGAGAAGAAATAATTAAAACGATAATAATAATTATAAGCAAAACTCTCTTCTTCTTGAGTTTTCTTTTCTTATTAGTCTTCATAACTATCACCATATATTATTATATCTTAACTATGAAAAAATAACAATAAATTCATGATAATTATAAAATAAAAATTTACATTTTTTTTTGAAAATGTTATAATATATTGGCAAAGAAGGTTGATAAATATGAGAAGAGGAGAAGTAGATAGAAATAAATTATCACCCATGATGAAGCATTATGTCGAATTGAAAGATAAATATGAAGACACCATAATATTATATAGATTAGGGGACTTTTATGAGATGTTTTTTGAGGATGCTGAAGTGGTTGCTCATGCTTTAGAGCTTACGTTAACAGGTAAATCAGCTGGATTAGATGAGAAGGTGCCAATGTGTGGCGTTCCCTTCCATGCAGCGGACATCTACATTGATAAATTAATAAAAAAAGGCTTTAAAGTAGCTATATGTGAGCAACTTGAAGATCCAAAATTCGCTAAAGGAATTGTAAAGAGAGATGTCATTGAGGTAATATCTTCAGGGACGATTATAAGTACTAATTCTTTAAATGAAAAAGAAAACAATTATATAGGATGCTTATATGACTTTTCTTATGGTTTTGTTTTAACATATTCTGATATAACAACGGGCGAAATATATTCAGAAATACTAGAAAATAATACTGACGATATTGTCTATAAGCTTTTGTCACTTGAAATTAAAGAAGTAATTACTAATAGTAGTATAGATAAGAATCTTTTAGCAAAAATAAAGAGTCAAAAAATTCCTGTAACAATAAGTGATAATGTTTTAGAAAATGATTACAATAATATTTATCAAGATCTTTCTGATAATCGAGTAATATTATCTATCAAGATGTTATTATATTATTTATCAGTGACACAAAAGCGAAATTTATCACATTTTCAAAAGGTTATGATTAAGAAAAAAGAGTCTTTTCTTACTATGGATATTCATACAAAACGAAATTTGGAACTTACTGAATGTCTTCGTACTAAAGAAAGAAATTATTCTTTATTGTGGCTTCTAGATAATACTAAAACGGCAATGGGATCAAGAAAATTAAAAAATTTTATTGAGAATCCTTTATTAGACGTAAATAAAATCAATAAAAGATATGATGTTGTTGCAAAATTACTGGAAGAATTTATAATTTCTGATGAACTTCGAAGTGATCTATATGAAGTTTATGATTTGGAAAGATTATGTGGAAGAATATCCTTTGGATCAGCGACAGCTAAAGACTTATTGCAACTAAAATTATCTTTAAAAGTTCTTCCTAAAATAAAAGAAAAGTTAGAAAAAATAAATTTTTATGATCGTATTGAGACTCTTGATGATTTGTATATTTTGTTGGAGAAAGCTATTTATGAAGAACCACCAAATTCATTGAAAGAAGGCTTTTTAATTAAGGAAGGATACTCTAAAGAGTTAGATGAATTAAAAGAATTGCGACGTGGCGGAAAAGATTTCATCAGTATGTTTGAATCTCAAGAAAGACAGCGAACTGGTATTAAAGGCTTAAAAGTTGGTTTCAATAAAGTTTTTGGCTATTATATTGAAGTGTCAAAGTCGTATCTACCGTTAATAACGGAAGAGATGGGATATATTAGAAAACAAACTCTTGCCAACTGTGAGAGATTTATTACGCCTCTTTTGAAAGAGAAAGAAGATTTGGTTTTATCAGCGGAAGATAAAATTATTAATTTAGAATATAATCTTTTTATTGAAATTAGAGACAAATGTAAGAATTATATTTCAAAATTACAGGAAGTATCAAAAACTATAAGTGAAATAGATGTTCTATCATCTTTTGCTTTAGTATCTGAAAAATATAATTACGTGCGACCAAGACTTTCTTCAGCAAATGAAATAAAAATTATTTCTTCTCGTCATCCTGTCGTTGAAAAAGTTTTAACGACAACAGAATACGTTCCCAATGATATAATTATGGATGAGAAGACAGATATTTTGCTAATTACTGGACCAAATATGGCGGGAAAATCAACATATATGCGCCAGCTTGGGATAATTGCGATTATGGCTCAAATTGGTTGTTTTGTTCCGGCCAAAGAAGCAACACTTCCTGTTTTTGATAAAATATTTACCCGCATCGGAGCGTCTGATGATTTAGTAAGTGGAGAGTCGACTTTTATGATCGAAATGATGGAGTCTTCTAGAGCTATTAAAAACGCTACTAAAAATAGCTTAGTTCTCTTTGATGAATTAGGAAGAGGAACTGCTACTTTTGATGGTATGAGTCTTGCGGAAGCTATTCTTGAATATATCGCTAAAAAGATAAAATGTAAGACTTTATTTTCTACGCATTACCATGAACTTACGGATATGGAAAAAACATTATCTAATTTGCAAAATAAACATGTTTCAGCTATCGAAGAAAATGGTAATATCATTTTTTTACACAAAGTAAAAGACGGATCAGTTGATAAAAGTTATGGAATAAATGTAGCTAAATTAGCTGGTTTGCCAGATGAAGTAATCAAAAGAGCTACCAGTATTTTAAAAGTATATGAAAGTAAAGAAAAACAAAAAGATCTTGTTATTCAGACTACTTTACCATTAGATTTTGAAGAAAAAACTTCTGAAATAGAAGAAGAAATAAAAGCCCTTGATATTTTAAATATAACACCTATTGAAGCTATAACTATCTTAAGTAAACTAAAAGAAAAAATAAAATAAAAAAATCAAAGATTCAAATTGAATAAGTCATGGCTTTTTTCTTGAAAAAAAAAAAATTATCATATATAATTAAATTGGTGATAAAATGAGAAAGATTAATAATAGCGGTTTTACATTGGTTGAACTGTTAGTTGTAATTGTAATTCTTGTTATAATTATGTCAATAGCCATACCAAGTGTCACTTCGTCTTTAGAAAGAAGTAAAGAAAAACAAAAAAATGCTAAAATAGATTTAATTGAATCGGCAGCGGAAATTTATGTCGATCGTCATAAAAATACCATTACCAATGGTAGTGTAATAACCATTAATAACCTTATTAAAGAAGGACTATTAACTATTGAAGAAGCAAAAGATCCATTTAATGAAAAAAGAACATTATGTGGTCATGTTATTTATCAAAATAATAAATATACATTCATCGAAAATCTTTCAGAATGTATAACGATACAGTAGGTGATTAAATGAACGTAATTTTAATAAAATATGGTGAGTTAACGACTAAAAGTGGCAATAGAAACGTTTTTATAAATTATCTTTACAATAATATTAAAAAAGCATTAATATCCTATAATGTTAAAATAATTAAAGACCGAGTGAGAATGTTTATCGAAACTGAAGATAATTTTGATGAAATAATTACTCTTCTTCAAAATATTTTTGGCATTCATAGTATAGTTGTAGCTACAAGAGTTAATACTAATATAAAAGAAATAGAAGACAAGGCATTGAATATCGTAAAAAAACTGCATTTTAAAACGTTTAAAGTAGATACTGAAAGAGCTGATAAAAATTTTCCAATACCAAGCATGGAATTTAGTCGTCAAATAGGATCTTTAATATTAAAAAATATTTCGAATATTAAAGTTGATGTCCATAATCCAGAGTATCTTCTTAAAATAGAAATAAGAAAAGATTATACTTATATTTATCATAAAGAAATATCCGCTGCTGGCGGATATCCCGTAGGAGTAGCAGGAAAGGCTCTACTTATGTTATCAGGAGGAATAGACTCCCCAGTTGCGGGCTATCTTGCCATGAAAAGGGGAATCAAAATCGAGTGTCTTTATTTTGAATCTCCACCTCATACTAGTGAAATGGCCAAAAATAAAGTAAAAAAACTAGTGAGAGAGCTAACCAAATACGATTCGAATATTGTTCTTCATGTTGTGAAGTTTACAGATATTCAAGAGGCAATATATAAAAATATCGACCCTACATATATGATAACCATAATGCGAAGAATGATGTATCGAATAGCTGCTAAAGTTATGGAAAATAATTCATGTCTTTGTCTTGTCAATGGTGAATCAGTTGGACAAGTAGCTAGTCAAACCTTAACGAGCATGAAAGTAATAAATTCTGTAACAAATTATCCTGTTATAAGACCAGTTGCTTGTTTTGATAAATTAGAAATAATTAGAATTGCTAAAAAGATAGGAACTTATGACATTTCTATTTTACCATATGAAGATTGCTGTACTATCTTTTTACCAAAACATCCTGTTATTAATCCTAGTGATGATAAAACAATACTTTTTGAACAAAATATCGACTATCAAGTATTAATTGATGAAGCTATTGCCACGATGGAGACAATAAAAATAGCACATAACAAAACAGAGTTTGAAATCTAACAAAAATTACCATTAAAATATCAGTATGAAATTGATAATATTTCACACCCTATTAGTGTAGGAGGTGAAATAATGAGTAATAATTCAAATAATAAGATGGTAGTTCCTGGATCAAAACAAGCTATCGAGAGAATGAAATATGAAATAGCTAATGAATTTGGTGTTAATTTAGGACCAGATACAACTTCAAGAGCTAATGGTTCTGTTGGTGGAGAAATCACTAAAAGATTAGTTACATTAGGACAAAATCAACTTAGTGGTTCAAACTATAACCAAAGCAAATAGTTAAATATATAAAAGCAACCATTTATAGTTGCTTTTTTCGTTTTAAATAAAAAAGAGACTGACCCCCTAAGGAACAGTCTCCCAAAAAGAATAAAAAGGGGTTGGCTAGTGTGATACTAGCACCAATTCGCCTAAATCGAACTGGTGATTAATATAATAATCGAAGTTGGAATATTTGTCAAGTACTAAGATTAAAAAAAGAAAAAATTTTATCGATATTGTAATAAAAGAGAAACTATGATATAATGTAAACAAGGTAAAATAAAGGAGTTAGATATGAAAAAAGCAAAAATCATAGGTACTATTGTCGGAGTTATTTTCTTTGTCGCCGCTATAGCTGGGATTACTTACGCTTGGTTTACTTGGCAAAGTAGTAATATAAACGTATCTGGAAATACAGGTTGTTTTACAATTGATTATGGTATAGGACAAGAGATTGGTGTTTCTTCTTCGGAGCCACTCAAGTTAGCAACTTCTTATATGGAAGGATTATATGCTGAAGTATCACTTGGTTTAAACGATAAATGCACAGGAATTAGCGGCAAGGGTACACTTTATTTAAATACTAATCCTGTTGGTACTGATACTGCAATACTTACGGGTGCTCTAAAATATACAGCAGTCAGCATATCGGGGCAAACTTCTAATATTATAGCAGAAGGTGTTATAACTTCTACAGACAAAATTGTTTTAGCAACTGATATTGATCTTGATACAGAAACAGATGATTATACCTATCGTGTCTATGTATGGATTGATGGCGAAATTGCCGATAATACATATGCCAATGCCAAATATTCAGGCTATATATCTGCCGAAGCTATCCAAAACGCTCAGTAATAATAAAGTTACGATATTTGCAATTTTATTTAATATTATGAAACAGATGATAAAAAACGACAAAAGGCGAGTAAATACTTGCTTTTTTATCTTTTTCAGTGTAGAATATTTATGGAGGAGGAAGGTAATATGGCAAATCAAAATGCAAAGAACCCAAAGAGTAATACCAATAAGAAAAAAGATAGTACTAAAGTAAGTAAAAATACTTCTCAAAAGAAGGACATGAACTTTAAAGAAGAGAAAAAAGTGATAGAAGTAAAAAAACAAACTTCTAAAATAGAGAAGGATTCTGTAAAAAATGCTACAATGAATAATAGCAAACCAAAAAGGAGTGAGTTTAAGTTAACATCAAAACAGCGAGATATTGTTTTAGTATTATTAGTAATTGTTTTATTAATAGTGGCAATGATTATAACAATCAATAAAAATCCTAAATTAGATATTGACTTACCCGTTTCTTTAGAAGGGGATGCTGGTTTTACAGAAATATCATACTCCGAATATGAAGAAAAATTGCAACAAGAAAAGGCTTTTTTAGTAGTAATTGTAAAAGATGGTTGCGATTATTGTAGTGCTTATGAACCTGTTTTAGAAGAGGTAGCTAAAGAGTACAGTATTCCTATCAATTATATTAATTTAACAAATTTAAATAATGATGAACAATCAGAACTTGTTCAGTCTAATACCTATTTAAAGAATAAAAAATGGGGAACACCAACTACATTATTACTATATGGAGATATTGTTGTCGATTCGATAAGTGGCTATGTTGAGAAAGATACTTTAGTATCGTTTATTGAAGAAAATATAAAGGTTGATAACAGTAATGTACAATGAAATATATAAAAGAGTAAAGGCATTTAAACGAAAATATCCCTTAACAATAGCTTTTCGATTAAAATCTCATTGTAAAGTTGCAGCTAAATATATCGATGGCGATGAAAAGATAATATATGCTTTTGTAGCTCAAAAGAACTTTAAAAGTTATGAAATTTTTAATACTAATGTTATTGTTCTAACAAATAAAAGATTAGTTGTTGTGACCAAAAGACTAATTTTGGGTTACTTCTTTAAAATGATCACTCCAGACATGTTTAATGATTTAACAATCAAAAATGGAATAATATGGGGAAAAATAATAATTGATGCTGTGAAAGAAAAAGTTATATTATCTAATATCGATCCTAATGCTTTAGCGGAGATAGATGATAATATTACTATGACTATGCTTGAAGAAAAGAAAAACTTTGGTAAAGAAAGTAAAACTAACTAAGAAAACTTTCTTTTTCTTTTAGGAGGAATAATGCAAATATTAAAATACGAATTTATTGGTAAAAACAAATATAATTTATATCTATCGAATGGCGAAGTATTAGAATTATCTGAAGAAGTTATTACCCAAAACCAGTTACTATTTAAGAAAAAGATTGATCAAGAGTTATATTATAAAATAAATGCTGATAATAAAATTTATCAATTTTTTGAGATGGCCGCTAAATATATATCTTTGCGGCTACGAAGTATTAAAGAAATACGCGATTATCTCCAAAAAAAAGGTGCTTCAGATGATGAAATTGATCTAGTTATAGATAAACTTATCAACACGGGTTATTTAGATGATGATCGCTTTACCCAAGCCTTTATTAATGATAAATTAAATTTTACAACAATGGGGGATTATAAAATAAGATTGGAATTAGATAAATTAGGTGTTTCACAATCAATTATTGAAAAAAATATCAGTCTCATAGACGATGAATTAATTGAAAATAAAATAAAAAAAGTTATTGATAAAGATATTCGTACTAATAAAAAATATAAAGGTATTGCTCTTAAAAACAAAATATATAATCATTTATTAACTAGTGGATATAGTAAAGAAAAGGTAATAAATATTATAAATAATTATGATTTTTAGTATAAAATAATCTAAAATAGTAACAATATAAATAGGTGATATAATGAAAAAAATATTAGGATTATTTATGTTTTTATTATTATTAGTTGGCTGTTCTTTATCGAATAGTCCTACTTCTAAAGTTGAGGATTTACTTAGTAAGTATCAGCGGTTGGATAGTGATATTCAAAGTGGTATAGATTCCGTTATAGAAGATGAAAATCTTACTGAAAAACAAAAGGATCGCTATCGAAAATTAATTGAAACGCAATATAAGAAGTTGACATATCAAATTAAAGACGAAAAGATAGATGGGGATACGGCTACAATAACTACGGAAATAGAAGTACTAGATTATAAGAAAGCAATCAATGAAACAACGGATTATTATCGTGATAAAGAAGATTATACCGTTGAAGAATATAACGACACTAAATTAGATAATTTAGAGAAAATAAAAGATAAAGTTACTTATACCATTGACTTTGAAGTAAAAAAAGACACTTCTGGTAATTGGAAACTATCTTCTCTCGATAATGAAACTATCAAAAAGATACAGGGAATGTATTAATCTGATAGTTTTTTATTGAATAAAGCGGTAAAATAATTTATAATAATTGTAGGGTGATTTAATGAGTAAACAAGAAGATTTGACACGAGTTTTTGATAGAACTTGGATGGCTGTTCATAATACAACTGCTAAAGATGCTAGAGCCAAAGAAAAAGCATTTGTAGATAAAATGTTTAATATACCAACCAAAAAAGAAAGTCCCAAGGGTACAATGACACCTAGTATGCAAGCCAAACGTTTACAACAGGAAATAAATAATGCATCATCTTTTCAAAGAAAAGTCGAAATAACTAATATTATAAAGAAGTGGAAATAATGGAAGATTTATATAAATACGAAAGACAGTTATATAGTCAAGGATTAAATTTTATTGGCGGAGTAGATGAAGTTGGGCGCGGACCACTTATAGGTCCTGTAGTGGCTTCCTGTGTAGTTCTTCCTAAAAATTTCGTTTTAGAGGGTTTGACCGATTCTAAAAAACTATCAGAGAAAAAAAGAAATAAATTCTATCAAATAATATGTGAGCAAGCAGTTGCTATAGGTATAGGAATTGTTGATGAAAAGAAAATAGATGAAGTAAATATATATGAAGCTACTAAAATAGCTATGAAAGAAGCTATAAGGCATACTAACTTAAAAATAGATCATATTCTTATTGATGCTATGCCTTTAAATATTGATATTCCCACTACCAGTATTATTAAAGGAGACTCACAATCTATTACAATAGCGGCAGCTTCTGTAATTGCAAAAGTAACTCGCGATAAGATGATGTACGATTTAGATAAAAAATATCCTATGTATGATTTAGCTCATAATAAAGGATATGGGACTAAAAAACATATCGAAGCTATCAAAAAATATGGCATAACTAAATATCATCGCCAATCATATAAACCCGTATCTGATTACAAAGATAAAATAATTGATAACTAATTTTTATTATGTGATTTTTCGGGGCCACATACAAAACCAGCATTATGTAGACGTGAATAGTAAAGAGTAAAGCTACTTGAAAGACATAAAATACCTCCTTTTGATATAATATAGAAGATTTGCTAATCAACTATAAATCAAAAGGAGGTATTTATGTTAAAACCAAAAAACAAAGACAAAGATATAGATGAAAATCAATTATTCCATATTAGGTATAATTGTTTATACCATAGAGTATTTTATTTAAATCCAATATCTTCGTCTTCAATTTCAATTAATTTAAGTATTTCTTCAGTAGTTGTAAAGCCCGCTGCAACTTTAAATAATCCGTCTTGTAACATCGTAATGACGTCTTTACTATAGACAAGTCGACGAAGTTCATCTTTTCTAATTCCTGCACTAATTGCATCTCTAATATCTTGATTGATAAGAAGAACCTCTTGAATAGCGATTCTTCCGCGATATCCATGACTACAATTAGGGCACCCAACTGGTTCATAAACTTCCGAAACATCTATTCCTAGAACAGCTTTAAATAAATTTTTTTCTGTGACAGTAACTATTCTTTTCTTCCTACATACTTCGCATAATTTTCTGGCTAACTTTTGTGATACAATGCCAGTGAGAGCCGAAGCAAGTAGGTATCTTTCGACATCCATATCTAATAGTCTCTCGATTGTATTAAGAGAATTATTTGTATGAATTGTCGATAAAACTAAATGGCCTGTAATCGATGCTCGAACAGCTATTTGAGCTGTTTCCGAATCTCTTATTTCTCCGATCATAATAACATTAGGATCTTGTCTTAAAATACTTCTTAAAACAGTTGCGAAGTCAAGGCCAATGTCACTATTTACTTGAACTTGGTTGATACCTTTAATATCCATTTCTACAGGATCTTCGACTGTAACTAAATTTACCCCTTCAACATTCAGCTTTTGCAGGAAAGAATATAATGTGGTGCTTTTACCTGTACCAGTAGCTCCTGTAACTAAAATGATGCCATTGGGAAATTCTAACATTTTAATAACTTTATTATAATTAGCTTCACTAAAATATAAATATTCAATTCCCTTCAAACTCATCGAGTAATCAAGAATTCTTATAACAATTTTTTCGCCTCTTTTTGTAGGTAGTGAAGATACTCTTAAATCCAAGTCCTTACCATTAATTGTATCTTTGATAGCACCATCCTGTGGTAATCTGGTTTCAGTAATATTCATACCGGCCATAATTTTAATTCTAGTAATAATATTTTGCTTGATATCATTGGGAAGAAAAGTAAAAGTACTCAAAATACCATCGACTCTAAATCTAATCCTGATGCCATTATCAGTTGGATCAAAGTGAATATCGCTTGCTCCAGCATTGACAGCGGTGATAATAATTGTATTAACTGCATTGACTACAGGCATTTTACTAAAATCAACGTTATTTTGCATTGTTTCCCTCTTTTCATTCTTAAAAAAGACTAGCTTTTATTCTATAAATATTATATAATATAATTAGTTAAATATCAATAGCAAAAAGGTGATAAAATTGATGAAAAATAAGAGAAGAGGCTTCATGCTAGCTGAAGTTGTCGTTGTATCGGTAATAATATCGACTGTTTTAGTTGCTTTATTCACAGGATTAAGTAGAATGTCTATAGCATACGAAACAAGAAATAGATATTATAATATTGATACAGCATATGTAGCACAAGGTCTAAATGATATTATCGTTAGAAATGGTTATATTGATGATTTGATTTCCGATAAAAAACCTATCGTTTTAACTACTAAATATGAAGAAATAAATAATTATATTGATACTATTATTGATCCGTCTATTTCCAATCAAAAAATAAATGCTTACTTACTTTTAGCGAATATGAATTTCTATGGTTCACATCTTTCGCAGTTGGCTACTTTTTTAGCTAATAGAAATCCTAATTCTCCTGATAATCCTTCCTTTATCGAATATTTAGAATATTTATCTCAACATATTACTTCTATTGAAGACTATACATATTTCATCATCGTCGAATTCCAAAAAGACATCGATGATTGTTACTATTATACTTTGAAAGTAAGGTGAATAAATGAAGAAAATAAACAGAAAAGGATATCTAACTGTCGAAATTATTCTAGCTTCTTCCATTGCCTTTGTTATTGCCGTTTTTTTAATAGATTTAACGATAAAATTATCTAATAAAACCGATGATGCTTATTTAGATACTATTCTAACAACTGATAAAGCCATTATAACAAATAAAATCATGATGGACATTAAGACTAAAAAATTAGTTAATGTTGTCGCTCGTGAAGTTTCGTCTCTTCCATTATTGCTTTTTGAATATGCTAATGGTGAAGTAAAAGAACTGTCTTTCGATAAAGAGCATAAAAAATTAATTTATGGTGACTACCAGAAAGAATATAAAGTGTCTTTTGATGAAGTATCTTTAGATGTTAATGAATATATTATCGACGAAATTACCTATTTCAATATTAAGCTTACATTAAAAAATATTTATTCGGATAGTGATTATGGTTTTAATATAACTGTTTCCAAATCTAATGAAAACTAAATCTCAAATATAAATGTACTAGAAGGGCAAGATGTTTATTTTGGATATTGTTATCTATTTTTCCTTAATCTCAATAGTAAAATAAAATTCGACAAAAAAAGAATAGATTTTAGAATATACTATTTTTGGTGATTCTATGAAAATAAAGATTCAAAAAATAGTATTTCCTCTTTTTTTATCAGTTTTAAGTGGTTTTATATGTGGAAGATTAGTATATAGTATTTATAATGACAAAGAAAATCAAATATTATCTTCTAATATCATCTATTTATTAGAGGATGGTTCTTTTGAAAATTATGATACGATGAAAGCTTCAAGTATCAGCACTAATTATGTTTTTTATGAAGATAATGGTAAGTATAATACTGTCGTTGCTATGACCAAAAATAAAGATAATATTAGTAAAATAGAAAAAGCCTATAATAAAGAACTAAAAGTAACGGAATACTTGCTAAATAATAAAGAAATAAACGCTAAAATAGAAGAATACGATAATAATCTAGTAAAGACAGAAGATCCCGAAGAGATAAAGAAAATAGTAATTGAAATGATTGAAATATATAAAGATAGAGAAGATATAAAAATGGCCAAAATTAGTTGACTTTTTCTCTAAATTAATATAAAATTATTTATGTAGTCAAGGAGTAGTACTCAAGAGGCTGAAGAGGCGCCCCTGCTAAGGGTGTAGAGTGGGAAACTGCTGCGAGGGTTCAAATCCCTCCTACTCCGCCATTATGATCTAGACCCGAAAGGGTTTTTTCTTATATATAATAAAAAGGTGATATAAATGTTTAAAGAAGAATTATCGTTGGTTCCACATTTACCTGGTTGCTATTTAATGAAAAATAAAGATGATATTGTTATTTATGTAGGTAAGAGTAAAAATTTAAAAAATAGACTATCTTCATATTTTCAAAGAGAACATACTGGCAAAACAATGATACTAGTAAGAGAAATAGATCACTTTGAATATATTGTTACGAATACAGAAATGGAAAGCCTGCTTCTCGAAATTAATTTGATAAAGAAATATAATCCTAAATACAATATATTATATCGTGATGATAAGTCATATCCTTATATTGAATTAACCAGTGAAAAGATTCCACGCCTTAGAACTGTTAGAAAAATAAATATTAAAAAATCTAAAAATAATCTTTTTGGACCATATCCTAATGTAGGAGCCGCTAAAAAGACTGTTGAAATATTAAATCGAATTTATCCTTTGCGAAAGTGTAAGTCCTATCCTAAAAAAGAATGTCTTTACTATCACATAGGTCAGTGTCTAGGCTACTGCACCCAAGATATATCAGAAGAAAAGATTAAAAATATGAAAAGTGAAATCATATCTTTTTTGAATGGCAATACAAAAATTGTTACCGACAAACTAGTAGCACAAATGAATAATTATTCCGCAAAGTTAGAATACGAAAAAGCTCTGGAATGTAAAAATTTATTAGATTATATTAATGTAACGACCGAAAAACAAAAAGTTGAGCTAGCGGATAATATAAATATAGATGTTATTGGTTACTACTCAAAAGATAATTATATCAGTATCCAGATTCTTTTTATAAGAGGCGGAAAATTATTGGATCGTAAAAGAAATATTTTCCCAATGATTGATTTTGAAGCTGAAGAATTATCGACATATATTTCAAATTTTTATAGTAAAAATGTCTCTAGTCCTAAAGAAGTATTAGTTCCTAATATCATCGATAGTACAGTTTTTTCTTCGGTTTTTAACATGAAATTTTTAACTCCTATTAAAGGGGAAAAAAAGAAAATATTAGATTTAGCTATTGATAATGCTCGAATCTATTATGAAGAGCAGATGACATATATTAAGGAAGATGAGGCTAAAATAAATAAGTCTCTTGAGGAATTGCAGGCAAAGTTGCACTTAAAGAAAGTTGACCGAATAGAAATATTTGATAATTCAAATCTTTTTGGTAATTATAATGTTTCTGGTATGGTTGTTTTTATTTCAGGAAAGCCTTCGAAGAATGATTATCGAAAGTTCAAAATAACAAGTGATGTAAATGATGATTATGGTACGATGCGTGAAGTCATTTATCGCCGTTATTTTCGGGTTTTAAAAGACAATCTTGAGAGGGCTGATTTGATTATTGTCGATGGTGGTATTGGACAGATAAATGTTGCTAGAGATGTAATCGCATCATTAGGACTAAATATTCCTGTTGCCGGATTAAAGAAAGATGATAAACATAATACTAATACTTTATTAGGTTTAAACCCAATTGTAGAAATTAAAATTGATAAGAGAAGTGATCTTTTCTTATTGCTGACCAAGATGCAGAATGAGGTTCATAATTTCACAATTAATTTTCATAAAGATATTCGAAGCAAAGGAGCATTAGCAACGATTTTAGATAATATTGATGGAATTGGTGAGGTGCGAAAACATAAATTATTAAAAGAATATAAGACTATTTCAAGAATGAAAGAGGCTTCTACTGAAGAATTAGAAAAAATTTTACCTCGAGATGTTGCTATTTCTTTTAAAGAATTTTTAAATACATATAACAGTTAAAATTATTGGCGATACCAAATTTTCCTTATGAAAAATGAAAAAAAGACTAAATGTCTTGACAAAAGCATAAAATAATAGTAAAATCATAGTCGGTACATTGCGTTGGAGAATATTAAATATTGGGACCATTTAATATTTGAAAACTAACTTTTAAGAATGAAGGAGAATAAGAAATGAAAAGCACATTTATGCAAAGTAAAGAAACAGTTTCGAGAAAATGGTATGTTATTGACGCCAAAGACATTCCATTAGGTAGAATTGCTAGTAAGGCAGCAACTTTATTGCGAGGCAAACATAAGGTGACATATACTCCCCATGTTGACGGTGGCGATTATGTTATTATTGTTAATGCTAGTGAAGTAGCTCTTACTGGAAACAAATTAGAAGATAAGATGTATTATGACCATTCAAGATATGTTGGTGGTTTAAGAAAGAGAACTGCTAAAGAGATGCGAAAAGACTATCCGATTGAAATGGTTGAAAGGGCTATCAGAGGTATGCTTCCACACAATAGATTAGGAAGACAAATGTATAAGAAATTATTTATATATGCTGGTAGTGAACATCCACATTTAGCACAAAAACCACAAGTGATAGAAATGGGAGGAAATAAATAATGGCACAGGAGAAGAAAATTTTTACAGGAACCGGTAGAAGAAAAGGTTCAGTAGCTAGAGTAACACTATCCTATGGTACTGGAAAAATAACTGTAAATGGACGAGATGTTAATGAATATATGCCTTATTCAACCCTTGTTATGGATTTAAAGCAACCTCTACTAGTGACTAACAACGAAAATACTTTTGATGTCGATGCTACAGTATCTGGTGGTGGTTTTACAGGGCAAACAGGGGCTATTAGATTAGGTATTACGAGAGCTCTCTTAATGTTAGATCACGATAATGAGAAAAATGACGATTCATATCGAAAGATCCTTAAAGCAAACGGTTTTATAACAAGAGATCCACGCGTTAAGGAAAGAAAGAAATATGGTCTTAAAGCAGCTAGAAGAGCACCTCAATTTAGTAAGAGATAATATCTTTGTGAAACTATTGCATATAGTTTCTTTTTTTGTCAAATAATTAGTAAAATTAGTCTCTTTTTCTTGTTTTTTTATTAACTTTTTGATACTATATTAAAGTGAGGTGATAAAATGACAAAGTATGTGTATGCCTTTAAAGAAGGTAACAAAGACATGAGAAACTTACTTGGTGGTAAAGGGGCCAATCTAGCAGAAATGACTAATTTAGGACTACCAATACCGCAAGGTTTTACCATTACAACAGAAGCTTGTACTAGTTATTATGACAATGGTAAAAAGATAACTGAAGAAATCGAAAATCAAATTTTTAAAGCTCTTGAAGAATTGGAAGAACTAAAAGGCAAAAAATTTGGTGACCTTAATGATCCACTTTTAGTATCGGTAAGAAGTGGGGCTAGAGCGTCAATGCCTGGTATGATGGATACTATCCTTAATTTAGGTCTTAATGATGTATCAGTTGAAGGTTTCGCTAAAAAGACAAATAATCCAAGATTTGCTTATGATTCTTATCGAAGATTCATTCAGATGTATTCGGATGTTGTCATGGAAGTAAATAAATCTTTCTTTGAAAAAATTATTGATGAATTAAAAGAGGAAAGAGATCTACATTATGATACTGAACTTAATGTAGAAGATTTAAAAGAATTAGTAAAAAGATTTAAGAAAGTATATAGTGATCATATGAATGGAGCAGAATTTCCACAAGATCCTAAAGAACAACTGATGGGAGCTGTCAAAGCAGTATTTAGATCTTGGGATAATCCTCGTGCTATTGTTTATCGTAGGATGAATGATATTCCTAGTGAATGGGGAACTGCTGTCAATGTTCAATCGATGGTTTTTGGAAATATGGGGGATACATCAGGAACAGGTGTCGCTTTTACAAGAGATCCCGCAACTGGAGAAAAAGGAATTTATGGTGAGTATTTAATTAATGCACAAGGAGAAGACGTTGTTGCGGGAATTAGGACTCCCGAACCAATTACTAAACTAAAGGAAGATCTACCTGAATGTTATGAACAGTTCATGAGATTAGCGGGCAAACTAGAAGACCATTATCGTGATATGCAGGATATGGAATTTACTATTGAAGAGGGTAAATTATATTTTCTTCAGACTAGAAGTGGTAAGAGAACTGCCCACGCAGCGATTAAAATTGCCTGTGATTTAGTTGATGAAGGAATGATTACTAAAGAAGAAGCTCTTCTTAGAATTGATGCTAAAAGTTTAGATCAATTACTTCATCCAACCTTTGATCCTAAAGCTTTAAAAAATGCGGAAATTGTTGGGGAAGCATTGCCAGCATCGCCAGGTGCGGCAGCAGGTAAGATAGTATTTACTGCTGAGGAAGCTAAAAAACAAGGTAAGGGCGGCAAAGGAGAAAGAGTTGTATTAGTTAGGCTAGAAACAACTCCTGAAGATATAGAAGGAATGGTTGCAGCACAAGGAATACTAACTGTACGAGGTGGTAGAACATCACATGCTGCTGTAGTTGCAAGAGGAATGGGAACATGTTGTGTTGCAGGATGTGGTGCTATAACTATTAATGAAGAAAAGAAAGAATTTACTTTGGGAGGATATGTTTTCCATGAAGGAGATTATATATCTTTAGATGGCAATACTGGTAAAATATACAAAGGTGATATTTCAACTAATGAAGCTACAGTAAGTGGCGATTTTGGGAGAATTATGGCTTGGGCAGATGAAGCTAGAACTTTAAAGGTAAGAACAAATGCTGATAATCCGAGAGATACTAAAAAAGCTATAGAACTAGGCGCTGAAGGTATTGGACTTTGCCGTACAGAACATATGTTTTTTGAGGAAGACAGAATTCCTAAAATAAGGAAAATGATCTTATCCGAAACTCTTGAAGAAAGAGAAAAGGCCTTAAATGAATTAATTCCTTTTCAAAAAAGTGACTTCAAAGCTATGTATAAAGAACTTAAAGGTTTACCAATGACCGTTAGATATTTAGATCCACCACTTCATGAATTTTTACCTACTTTAGAAGAAGACATTATTGCTTTAGCTAAAGAGATGAATGTAACTGTAGAACATCTAAAAAACAAATGTTCTGAACTACATGAATTTAATCCGATGATGGGACATAGAGGATGTCGTCTGGCTGTTACTTATCCTGAAATAGCAAAAATGCAAACTAGAGCTTTAATAGAGGCTGCTATTGAAGTTAGTGAAGAAGATGGATATGAAATTATTCCTGAAATAATGATACCTTTAGTAGGCGAAGTAAAAGAATTAAAATTTGTTAAAGATATCGTTGTAGAAACGGCTGAAAAAGTAAAAGAAGAAAAAGGTTCTAACATTACTTATCATATTGGTACAATGATTGAAATTCCAAGAGCTGCTTTGACGGCAGATGAGATTGCTAAAGAAGCTGAATTTTTCTCATTTGGGACAAATGATTTAACACAAATGACATTTGGCTTTTCAAGAGATGATGCTGGTAAATTTTTAGATGCTTATTATCAGAATAAAATATATGAAATTGATCCATTTGCTAAATTAGATCAAATAGGTGTAGGAAAGCTTGTGAAAATGGCTGTTGAGAAAGGAAAAAATACTAGGTCAGACATTAAGTTAGGTATATGTGGCGAACATGGTGGTGAACCATCATCAGTTGAATTTTGCCATAATATAGGATTAAACTATGTATCATGTTCACCATACAGGGTACCAATAGCAAAACTTGCAGCAGCACAAGCTGCAATAAAGGCGCGTCAAAATTAGAACGCATAAGCGTGAAAATTATTAAAAATCAAAAAGAACAGAAATGTTCTTTTTTTGTTGGAAAAAAAGGAATTAGTTAATGTTTTTGAAAATATATTTGTAAAAAATAATGTAATTAGTTTTATCTAAGAAAATAAAATTACGATTAGAAAATAGCCGCAGTATAGTTAGGGTGGCTATTTTTTTGTTGGAAGAAAATAAAAATAAGAAAGGAGTGACTTATATGTATTATAGAAAACCAACATTAAAAAATCTTTCGCAAGGAGCTCGACTTGAGTATGTGAGAAGGATTAGACATATGGATATGGATGATG
>ERZ1643251.742-NODE-742-length-42348-cov-5.492185_pt1 | contig 42348 bp, 44 predicted proteins | sample MGYA00579261_ERZ1643251 | MGnify/ENA primary metagenome ERZ1643251 (study PRJEB29033, sample SAMEA4952267) | chicken gut metagenome | biome: Broiler Chicken; feature: Gastrointestinal Tract; material: Caecum | place: Ireland | collected 2018 | study: Broiler... | reverse complement strand
GCTGCCGGATACGGGTGTTTGTGGTCACGATGCCCTCAATGGCATTGGATGCCTCTGTACTCTGTACCTTTGCGATCTCCACCAGTTTCTCCAATTCCTCTGGTCGCTGTTTTAGGTACAACTCCTGCTTTCCGGCTTCTTTATAGATCGCCGCGACCAGGCCCAAGATCTCCGAGTCCCACTTCTGCTCCCGAATCGCGGAGTAATTGAATGTACGCATACCCTTATGACCTCCTTTATTTCCTTAAATTATATCACAGAATAAGGGAAAATTCAACTTTTGAAGGAGGTTTTCCCTTAATAGTATATCAAATTTAAGGAATACTATACACCTGTAAGGGAAAATCAATCGTGTTTCCGCCATAGGCCTGCGCCTGTGGCACTTTTCATGTCCCATAGCCTTTTGAACTTAATAATCGCTCGATTCTCCTCCGTCGCAATCTTCCGAAGTAAGTGCCAAATATCCCTGCGGATTTCCTGATCATCAAGTTTTGCCTATAATGGTAGCCGATAGATATTTAGACTATTTCACTACAATTATGAAGGATAGGTTATGACAGGTACTCTCAAAACCCGGGTTCCAATGGCGGAACAGATCAGGCTTATCAATGAATGCCGCCAGAGCGGCATGACAGATGCTGACTGGTGCCGTGAAAACGACATTGCAATAAGCACCTTGCTACGAAAATAAATACGTAGCCAGGAATTGAACCTTGACAACAAATGTTTTCAACAATCATGAAGACATCACTATAAAGCAGTCACGATATCTGCTGACGACAGTGAAATATAGACCATACAAACGCAGACTAACTCTGATGAGAGTATGGTTTGACGGATGAGGACATAAAAGTTTTTAACAAAGAGATAGAGGAAGTAGAAGCGTTAATTTTAACGATATGATTTAGAATCGTAGGAGCGATAATCATGAGTATAACTGTGAAAAGAGGGTATTCTCCAAATGATCAAAAAGAGTTTGGCAGCAAGTCCATAGATAAATTGCTTAAGGCCGGACGAGACCTGCAGTATTTATTAAATCAAGGATATAATATCAAAGGTGCGTCCACATTTGTAGGAAATCATTACTTGCTGTCTGAACGACAGAGGTTAGCATTGGTAAGAGCAGTTTCATCTGAAGAAAGTGTCAAAATGAGAAAAAATAAGGAAATACAAAGTATTCTTCCTGGAAGTGTGGTAAATATTGATGGATTTAATACAATAATTACTTTGGAAGTTGCTTTATCAGATTCAGTATTATTAAGATGTATGGATGGAACCATTCGAGATTTGGCTGCGCTTAGAGGGACTTATCGCTTGATTGACAAGACTGAGACTGCTATTATGCTGATTGGCAGGATTCTCGAAAAAAACAAGGTGAGCAAAGCGATATTCTATTTAGATGCTCCGGTATCTAATTCAGGAAGATTGAAGCAGAAAATTATAGAATTATTAAGTCCATTTACCTTTGAAGTGCAGGCAGAAGTCATCAACAATGTCGATGCCGTTTTGGAAACACTTGATAATGTAATAACTAGCGATGCCATTATTCTTGACAAATGTGTAAGTTGGATTAATTTGAATGCAAAGATTTTAGGAGAAATGAATGAGGCTTATCCGTATATTGAATTCAGTGTGCGCTAATTATTGTGAGTAGTGTATAAGCTCTTGATGCTCCTAAAATGCCCATGAGAACAAGTCATACAAAACCGACTTTAAATGATAAGTTTATTGGCACAGAGGAAAAACGCATTGCCTTTTTAAAAGGGGGAAGCTGAAGCTTATGTAAGCTACAGTTTCCCCTTAACCGTCACAACTTTTCACTGAGTGATCTCAAGTGTTTCTTAGCAAAAAGCAATAACAGCGCTATGGACAGCAGCCCGATAGGAAACAGCAGAGAGAGATAATGCCAGTGTTCCATGAAGAATGTTCCCAGAGCCGCGCCGAATACAAAGCTCAAAACAATCAGAAAGTAATAAAATCCGTTTATCATATATTTCTTTTGGCGCGAGTGCAGATAATTGCAAAATTCATGTATGCCGCTGCGCACATTTCCAGTGCACATAACGGAGATATAGGATAGTCCCCGAAGTGACCGAAATGCCTGAGTCTGCAGAGCGCACACGAAGGAAATACTGATGTTCGCCAGATAGTCCCACTCTCCCTGAGGAATGAAGACAGCCATTAACAGGATGGCTATTTCAAGCAGCAATACAACATGCCTCCATTTGATGAAGCGGTCATTACCAATGCGGGCATGGATGCTTTCAGCCAGAAATACCCCCAGCAGGAAAGCCGTTATAGGGAGCAGGTAATAAAGAGCTCTTTGGAAATCCTGTTCCACAAGACTGACGCCAAGCAGGACAAAGTTTCCGGTTTGGCCGTTGGCAAAAACCTTTCCCCGGAAAAGATAAGTATAGGCATCGAGAAATCCTCCGGTCACCGTAAGAAGAATGCTCACGGTCAGGGTTTCGGATATTCGGAAGCTTCGTCTGTCTTCCGCTGGGTCAGTGCGCGTATTCTCCACTGATGGTCACCTCTTCCAGAATGTGTCCCCTCATTTTGCGGTACATTTCATTTATATGGAATCCGTTTTTCAGATCCAAAGTGGTATCCAGCGCGTACACATGGATATCATAAATATGAGGAGCATCCGGCGGCGCCATTCCGCCATAGTAGCTGCAGGATTCCGCCGGATGCTGTCCGCCCTGGATGCTCATCCAGGAATTGACTCCCTGTACGAAGTCATCGGCTGTCTGGCTTTCATTCTCTTTCAGCTCTGTTCTGCAGATGTTAGCCGCTGCCCAATGTATCCATACAAAGCCTCCGCTTACTGGAAATGCGTCCTTGTCATCAATGACGACTGCAAAACTTTTTGTGCCTTCAGGCGCATCTTCTATGGAGAGAGGAAGGGAGCAGATGGGCATGCCCAGTGCATTACATTCCCCTCTTTTTCCATATTTGTCCTGGATAACTCCGTCTATAATTCCACTGCTTGTTACCTTCATATTATGTCTCCTTTCATTGGCTCTGCCGTGAATTTGATGTTTTGACACGATTATCTTATCATAAGAGCAATAAAGAATATGTTGTAAAAGCAACGCGCAAAAAGTTTTATAAATAATTACATAGACTTTAATTGAAACTGGTTGTGTCTGTACTCCAGGATCCCTTCTTTCTTCATTTTGGACAGTTCTCTTGACAGCGCGCTCCGGTCTACAGACAGATAATCGGCCATCTGTTGTCTGTCGTAGGGAATCGTAAAGGAGGAAGAGCTCTGCTTTCGGTATTCTTCTGAAAGGAAAGCGGATACTTTTTCCCTCAGGCTTCTACGGGAGAGAATGTCCGCTTTCCGCATATAGTTCAGTTTTTTCTGGATGATGGCAGACAGCAGATTATCATATAATTTTTGGATGCCGGTATCATTGTGCACAGAGCTGTTCAAAATTCTTTGTGTGTTCAGGAAAAGAAGTGTTGTCTGCTCCACCGATATTAAAGAGAAGAACATCGGATCTCCGGAAATGCTGTGAGCTTCCCCAAAAAAAGAGCCTTTCGTAAACTCTGCAATAATGTTTTGATTTCCCCAGAAATCTTCGGAGACCATATGGATCTTTCCATCTAATAAAATGCCGATCTCCTTTATAATATCCCCGGGATATGTAAGGAACTCCCCTTCGGTGGCATATCTGATGCTGGGCTTCAGCAGGGCGTTCAGTCCAGGAAGCTCATCCTCTGTGATTCCGGAAAAAAGAGGAATGTCCCTAAGAGTTATTTTATTTAGGATCATTTGCATTCACCTCCGTTGCAAATATCACATACTTATGATTTGGATCATACTACAATAACAGTGAATTAGCAAGGAAGTATGTCAGAGGCGTCTATTTGTGCTGGAGCGTCACAAATAGATCTTATCCCACAAGACGTTCCGGAATGGAGGAAAAAATGGGAAAAGGATTTCCCGATTATCAATGGAGAGAGCGCTTACTATATGAATCTAAACCGGAATAAAAAGGGAATTACGCTGAATCTGAAGAGTGAGAAGGGTAAGGATATTTTAAGGAAGCTGGCGGCTCAAAGCGATATTCTAATCGAAAATTACCGTCCAAGCGTAATGGAGAAGCTGGGACTGGGATATGAGGATATGAAAGAGGTCAATCCGGGGCTGATCTATGGGTGCGTCTCAGGGTTCGGACATTATGGGCCCTATTCTCGAAGAGCGGGATATGACATCATCGGACAGGCGATGAGTGGATTGATAGCACTACCGGCTGGCCGGGAGGACAGCTTACGAGAACCGGCACGGCGATTGCCGATGTGCTGGGAGGGCTTTCCTGCTGTGTGCAGAAATGGAAAGACCGGAGCTGCTCAAGGACGAAAGATTTGACTGCAACAACAATCGTGTGATCTATCATGCGCAGCTGAAGCCGATTATTGAAGAATGGCTTCAGGACAAAAAGATTGACGACACGGTAGAGAAGCTTCTGGCGGTGGGGATTCCGACGGCACCCTTACTCTCTCAGGATACGGAAGAGTTGCTGCGGTAGAGCAGGGGGTGACAAATATTCAGTCCACCCTGGGAGGTCTGGGCGACTGTCCTTTTGCGCCCGGCGTTTCCGGCAATACAGCGACAGAGGATCTGATATATATGCTTCATGAAATGGGATCTGATACGGGAATTGACTTTACGGATCTGCTGGAGCTGTCGAAATATCAGAAGTCGGTGATAAAAGGGAATTACAGCGGATATCATGTGATGCTGGAAACATCCTGAGAGCGCATCGGGAAAGGGAGGAAATAAGCATGCATAGTCAGATGAATATGATACGATGCGCCATAGTTCGGGGCGGCACGAGCAAGGGAATTTTTATTATGGAGAATGAGCTGCCCAAGGAACAAAAGGAAAGAGACCGGGTGCTGCTGTCGATTTTCGGAAGTCCGGATATTCGCCAGATAGACGGGCTGGGCGGAGCGGACGTGCTGACAAGCAAGCTGGCCATCATAGCGCCGGGCGATGGAAGAGAGGCGGATGTAGACTACACCTTTGGTCAGGTGAGCATAGAGAGGGCAATGATCGATTACGGCGGAAACTGTGGGAATATTTCATCGGCGGTGGGCGGATATGCAATTGACATGGGGGTGGTTAGAGCGGTGGAGCCGATTACGACAGTACGGATACGGCTGACGAACACCAATCGTATTCTGACTGCGGAGGTTCCGGTTATTCGCGGAAAAGCCGCAGTAGAAGGGGATTATCATATCGATGGGGTTCCCGGAACCGGCGCCAGAATAACATTGGACTGGTCCGGAACAGTGGGAGGCGCCACAGGAAGTATGCTTCCAACCGGCAATACAACGGATGAAATCTTTGTGGGAGAGGAAAAATATAAAATATCGGTGATAGATGCCGGAAATATTGTAATATTTTTAGAAGCCGAAGCGCTGGGGTTAGTGGGGATAGAGAGACCTGAGCTGATTGAGGAAGACGGAAAAAAGATGAGACTGATCGAACATATCAGGGGAGAGGTGTGCCGAAAACTGGGATTGGTGGAACGGTGGGAGGATGCGGAAACAGTTACGCCTTTTCAGCCATTTGTAGCCATCGTGAGCGAAGCCCGCAGCCATGAATGCTTCAATGGAAAAAGAATCGAGACCGAAGAGTGCCATTTAATATCCCGAATCGTTTTTATGCAGCATATGCACAAGGCATATCCTATTACAGGAACGGTTGCCACAGGGGTGGCCGCCAGAATACCGGGAAGCGTGGTACACTCTCTGCTGGCGGAGAGCGCGCGTGATGCTCCGGTGCTGAAGATAGCGCATCCCTCCGGACTGATCGAAGCGGATGCCCGGGCTGCATACAGTGGAAATCAGGTCACGATAGAAAAAATCGCTGTATACAGGACCGCAAGAATGATTATGGATGGCTACGTTTATGTGAGGCCAAAGTTTAATACATAGCAGAATTTGGGAGTTTAAGGGCGTAATAGACGTGACAGAGAAGGCTGTTGAGAAACAACTTGTAAATTTCTGCAGAAGAGCTCAAAGGGCTTTATTTAAAAAAGCTAAAATTTTTAATATAATATTATAAAAATATGATTGCAATAGAAGCATAAAACAGATATAATATGAATGCATAATAAATTAGCGCTCCTTTTGGAGGGCATACATAGGAGGAAAATGTTTATGCAAAAGAGCACCCTTTTGAAAGTGATCAGCATTTTGTTCATCATTTTCGGCGCTATTAATCTAATTTCCAGTTTCACTTCTTTCGGCAGCAACGCTTCCTTAGGAGCGGTCGGCATCATAAGCTCCATCGTGGGCATCCTTATGGCTGCTGTGCAGTTGGGAGCAGGTGTTTTTGGAATTCAGAACAAGGATAATCTGGATCAGTGCAAGAAATTTGGCATTGGACTGATTGTGTTGGCCATTATCAACGGCGTTCTTGCCATTGTCCTCACCACCGTTGTGGCTGGCGCGTTAGGCGCTGCCATGGGCTCCGCTGGTGCAGGTATGGCTGCCGGCGTTGTGAGCGGCATTGTTGCCATGGCCCTTGGCCTGCTGTTGCCTATTTTATACATTGTGGGTGTGAATAAATCACGCAACGCCTAATCGCTTTCGGCGATGTGCTTTGCGCACTGGCTGGCGGCCTGGCGCTTTGCAAAAAAGGACGTGCTGTAGAAGAAGATCTGCAGCACGTCCTTTTTATGTTTTTTGACAGTTACTGCCGTAATTTTGACATAGCATTTCAGTATAGCTGCAAAAGTGGTATAAAATATAGTATCAAAATTAGTTATATACAAGAGCACATAATTCAATATCTATTAACTGCAAGAAAAATAGAAAACCGGAGATAAAGTCATGCCAATGCACTTTGATAAAGAGATGATAAACCCTAATATTGCAAGAACAATACGATTTACGCCCATAATATATGAATGGCTGACACAGGTCAAAGAGAGAGAAAAGTTATCCTTTAATCAGGTAGTGCTTCAGTGCTGTAAAAACTGTATGGAGGAAGACCGGCGCGGGGAAGAGACGGGATTGCCGGAGGGCAAGGATAAAAGCGTTGAAGCTGCAACGAACCTGACTGCGATGAGAGGAACAGAAGAACTGTGCTGAGAAGCGCGGGAGATGCGAAGGGGATTGTATCAAACAAAGGGGAAAGAGGAAAATTGAATGGAGAAGATAGAATGCAGGATCGGCATATGCGATGACAAGCAGGAGGATATAATCCGGATTGCAGATGTCCTTAAGCAGAGCCTGAAAAAAACAGGCCAGCAGATTCATCTGACCTGCCGCGGATTTTCAGAGGGAAAGAAACTGTATGAGGCGAGCTGCAGGGAAATGTTTCATCTGATTTTTCTTGATATTGAAATGCCGGGCATGGACGGCTTTGCGCTGGCCGAAAAACTGAGTCTGGAATGGCCTCAGACGTATCTGGTTTTTGTGTCTGCCCATGAGAGCTTTGTGTTTGACGCTCCCGAGTATGCGCCCCTGTGGTTTGTGCGTAAGAGCAATCTGGAATGGGACATGTTTCGGGCGGTAAGAAAGTATCTTCAGGTTACGGCTTCCATGAGAGTCAGTTACAGGCTGAAGGAAGGCTTTGGGTTCAGAGAACTTCCTCTGAAGGATATTTTGTATATTGAGTGCAGCGGACACAGTCTTTCCATACGCAGAACCGATGGGAGCTGGCTGAAGAAATATGGGAGTCTGAAATCCATGGAGGAAGAGCTGGAGGGCTGTCATTTTCTGCGCATACATAAGAATTATCTGGTAAATCAGCAGTATATCAAAGAAGTTGGCAGACGGGAGGTATATCTGACGGACCAAAGCGCTCTTGAGATGGGGAGGGACAGAAGAATAAAAGTCCGTGAAGCAATGCTTCGGTATGAAAGGGAGCGTTATGGGAATCAGTGAGTATGCGATCAATGTGATGTCGGCGGTCGTGGCGCTGGAATACATGGATCATGGGTTCCAAAAGAAATATTGCGGGGTCAGACGCTGGATTTGCTTTGTTGCCGGCTGCGCCGTTTATTTTACGGTGGTTACAGCATTTAATCAGGTAATAGAGTTTGAAGGAGTTCTGGGCTTTTTTTATGGAGTGGTGCTGATTGGATATGGGCTTGTGGCGCTGAAGGGAAGAATGCAGGATTTTCTCATTGCGGGTACCCTGTGGGTGCTGATCGCAATGCTTGGCACTTACAGTATTTTCGGTTTTATGGGGCTTCTTACGGGAGAAAGCCTGGAAGAAATGCTTCAGATGGAAGGCGATACACTGTTTTATGCGTCCATGGTTGCCCTTGTTGTAAAGTTTTCCATGGGGAAAATTGCTGTTTCGCTTTTTCGGAAGCAAGAGGACTTTCACAGAAGAGAAAATTGGATTGTGGCAGGCGCTTTTTTCCTTATGACGCTTCTGGCAATGGGACTGTTCAGCCTGGAGGCGGGAGAGCTTGAGCGTTCCGTCAGATATTGGCTGACGATTGGAATACTGGCTGACGAAGTGGGAATCGTCATATTTCTGGTGGAGCTTTACCACCGTCTTGGAAAGTATCAGAAAGAAAAGATGGAGGAACAGTATCAAAAGGAAAGGGAGCAGGAACGCCGGGAAGGGCTTCTGGATATGTACCGGGTGGGCAGGGAAATCAATCACTGGAGACATGATATGCTGGGAGCTCTGGGCGTTTTGCACCGTATGCAGAAAAATGGGAAGTATGGAGAAGTGGAGGCGCATATAGAAGCGCTGTACGGCGGCCTCAAGGATTATCCGGAGTTGCCCCAGCCCACAGGAAACGAGGGACTGGATGCCGCGCTTATGAAAATGATACCAAAGTGCAGGGAAAAGGGCATCCATTTTTGCTATGTGATCTTGGGACGGCCGGATAAAATAGACAGCATGGATATGGGAACTCTGTTGGATAATTTATTGAGCAACGGAATGGAGGCATGTTTTGAACTGGAGGGAAAGCGAGAGATTGAGCTGTCGGTGCGGAATCTGGGAAATGGACTGGAAATTCATCAGGAAAACAGTATCGGAGAGTCCGTGCTGAAAAATAATCAGAGACTGAAGAGCCGCAAGGAGGAGAAGGAGCGGCACGGATTTGGGATGGAGAGTATTTACCGCATTATCGAAGAAAATGAAGGAACATATGAGTGCTGGGAGGAAATGGGACGCTTTTGCCAGAGGATTTACCTGAATTACAGAAAGGCATGAGCCGTATGGTCGTGTGAATGCTTAGAGTACATATCCGCAGTGCGGCGGATAAAACCAGAGAGATACATGAAAATACGCCTTGAAACGGTCTTATCAGGCCAAATCAAGGCGTATTTTATATAATAAACTTACTGGTTCCTGAAAATCTGAGTACCGCGAATCGGAAGGCTCGGGTAAGAAATTATACCTGAGGACCTGCGGAAACAAGAGCCTTTCCTGCAGAGTTTCCTTCATATTTTGCGAAATTCTTTACAAATCTCTGAGCCAGATCCTTTGCCTTGGTATCCCACTGGGAAGCATCGGCATAGGTATCTCTGGGATCAAGAATGCCTGCATCTACACCGGGAAGCTCTGTGGGAACCTCAAAGTTGAAGTAAGGGATCTTTTTGGTGGGGGCGTTCAGAATGTCCCCGTTGAGGATTGCATCGATAATACCGCGGGTATCACGGATGGAAATACGTTTTCCTGTTCCGTTCCAGCCGGTATTTACCAAGTATGCCTTAGCGCCGCTCTGCTGCATTCTCTTAACAAGCTCCTCTGCATACTTTGTGGGATGAAGCTCCAGGAAAGCCTGACCGAAGCAAGCGGAGAAGGTAGGGGTAGGCTCTGTGATACCGCGCTCCGTACCTGCCAGCTTAGCGGTGAAGCCGGACAGGAAGTAGTACTGTGTCTGCTCAGGGGTGAGAATGGATACCGGAGGAAGCACACCGAATGCGTCGGCGGACAGGAAAATTACCTCCTTTGCAGCCGGTGCGGAGGAAACCGGGCGGACAATATTCTGAATGTGATCGATGGGATAAGATACGCGGGTGTTTTCGGTTACGCTCTTATCGGTAAAGTCGATCTTGCCGTTAGCGTCCAGGGTAACGTTCTCCAGAAGGGCATTGCGCTTGATGGCGTTGTAAATATCAGGCTCAGAGTCTTTATCCAGGTCGATTACCTTTGCATAGCAGCCGCCCTCAAAGTTGAATACGCCGTTGTCATCCCATCCATGTTCGTCATCGCCGATCAGAAGACGCTTGGGATCCGTAGACAGAGTCGTCTTGCCCGTGCCGGAAAGACCAAAGAAGATAGCAGTATTTTCACCATTCATATCGGTGTTTGCGGAGCAGTGCATGGAAGCGATGCCCTTCAGAGGCAGGTAGTAGTTCATCATGGAGAACATACCCTTTTTCATCTCTCCGCCGTACCATGTATTCACAATAACCTGTTCGCGGCTTGTGATGTTGAACATTACAGCTGTCTCGGAATTCAGACCCAGCTCCTTGTAATTATCAACCTTTGCCTTGGAAGCGTTGTATACAATAAAATCAGGCTCAAAATCCTTCAGCTCTTCCTCGGTGGGCTGAATGAACATATTGGTTACAAAATGAGCCTGCCATGCCACCTCAACAATAAAACGGATTGCCATGCGGGTATCCTTGTTGGCGCCGCAGAATGCATCCACTACGAAAAGTCTCTTGTTGGAAAGCTCTTTTAAAGCGATATCCTTAACAACATCCCAGGCCTCCTGTGATGCGGGATGGTTGTCATTTTTGTATTCGTCGGAGGTCCACCATACGGTATCCTTTGAATTGTCATCCATAACAATGTACTTGTCCTTAGGAGAACGGCCTGTGTATACGCCGGTCATTACGTTAACGGCGCCCAGCTCGCTCACCTGGCCTTTTTCATAGCCCTCCAGACCTGGTTTTGTCTCTTCTTCAAATAATACGTCATAAGAAGGGTTGTACACAATTTCTGTGGTTCCGGTTATGCCGTACTTGCTCAAATTAATTTCTGCCATCTTCCTTTAACCTCTTTTCCTTTAAATTGTAATGATACGGCAGAAGGCTGCGGGAACAAATCTGCCATATCTTCAGGGAAACCGGACTCCCCGCTTCCCTCCTATCATTATACCTGATAAAAGAATTAAATCAATAAAAATCCGCTAAAATTTTTCAGGATATGGAAAATTTCTGGGGTTTTGCAACCTTCCTTGCCGTGGACGATTCAGAAGGAGGATAGCAAATTTACGGGCCTGAAAAATCTGGTTCGATTTTGTGATAGAATGGTATGGATGAGACAAACGGCTTTAAGATTGAGGCGGTTTATTTTGCCAACGGTACCGCAATGCCCGGGGCGTCTCAGAGCACTGTGTACAAAACGGAGAATATGAGGTATAATACAGGCATATATCAATTCGGATACATCTGATTGTGGATAAGGAGGTCCGGCGCCTGCAAATGGATTTTTATAAAAGAGCGTCTCTGGTGGTGAATAAAATTCCCAGAGGAAAAGTGGCTACCTACGGGCAAATCGCCCTTTTGTGTGGAAAGCCGGGAAATGCCAGACAGGTGGGCTATGCCCTGAAATGGGAAAGGCTGGGACGGGCGCCGGCCCATCGGGTTGTAAACAGCGCGGGCGTTCTGAGCGGGGCTTTAGCCTTTGAAACCTTTGACCGGCAGAAATGGCTGTTGGAGAAAGAAGGCGTAGAGGTGGCGGACATCCCCGGAGGCTTCCGGGTGGAACTGAAGCGATACCGCTGGGAAAACACATTTGAGGAAGCGCTTTGGCTGAAACAGGAATTTGACCGGCTGGGCATATGAAAGAAATACACCCAAAGACGGGTAAAAATTTATCAGACCAGTGCAGACCGATCAATGCGTATGGAGGAGCAAACTGATGAGAAAGGTAAAGATTACGGTTTTAAGAACCATGCTGAATGAGGATTTGGCGGCGGAGTATGGAGCGGAAGGGCTGAAGGCATGTCCCATGCACGTGGAAGGCCAAGTGTTTTACGCGGACTATGCGAAGCCGGAGGGGCTTTGCGATGAAGCCTGGAAAGCCATTTACCAGTATGCTTTTGCCCTTGCCCATGGAGCGGGAGAGGGTGTGTTTTACTATGGAGACTGGATCAGGAAGCCGGGAGTTGCTATCTGTAGCTGCAATGATGGTCTGCGTCCGGTGATTTTCAAGCTGGAAGCCACCGGTGAGGAATCTAAGATAGATTAAGAGCCGGTCAGATAGATCGGTTTCTTTCCGCGCCGGATGGAGGGGAGTGCTGGATGATACACCTGCGCAGTCGTATACAAAGTAAAGGAGCAGGAGTATCATAGCAGAAGCATACTGAAAGCGAACGATAAAGCAATGAAAGGAAGATGAATAATGCTGGAAGCGGGAACAAAGGCGCCGGATTTTGAGCTGCCTGACCAGAATGGTACAATGCACACATTGAAGCAATACAGGGGGAAAAAGGTAATCCTTTATTTTTATCCTAAGGACAGCACGCCGGGCTGCACCAGGCAGGCCTGCGGATTTGGGGAGCTGTATCCCCGGTTTTTGGAAAAGGATGCGGTTGTAATCGGCATCAGCAAAGACAGTACGGCCTCTCATAAGAAATTTGAGGAGAAATATAATCTCCCCTTTATTCTGCTCTCAGATACGGAGCTGGAAGCCATACAGGCTTATGATGTGTGGCAGGAGAAAAATATGTACGGCAAAAAAACTATGGGTGTGGTCCGCACAACCTATCTGATTGACGAAAAGGGCGTTATCACAAAGGCTTTTGGCAAGGTGAAAGCCGCGGAAAATCCTGGGCAGATGCTCCGGGAGCTGCAGGAGGGATGTGAGAAAGGGTGAAAATCCCTGGTGAAGATTCGCTGAGGCGGAAAGGGAGGTATGCAGATGAAAATTATCATATCGCCGGCCAAGAAAATGAGGGTGGACACGGATACCTTTCCGGTAAAGGGAATGCCGCAATTTTTGGAAAAAACAAAGACGCTTGCACAGATTATGGCCGATATGGACTATGAGGAGCTGAAGGTCTTATGGGGATGCAACGACAAGCTGGCTCGTCTGAATTATGAACGGACTGTCCGCATGGATCTTACACGAAATCTGACTCCTGCCATAATTGCCTATGAAGGGCTGCAATACCAGCATATGTCTCCCGGAGTTTTTACAGATGGTGCTCTTGCATACATAGAAGAGCATCTTCGGATACTGTCGGGCTTTTACGGCGTGCTTTCGCCCTTTGATGGAGTGACGCCCTACAGGCTGGAGATGCAGGCTCCGCTGAGGGCGGATGGTGCAGGAGATCTGTATGAATTCTGGGGAGATATGCCTTACGGAGCCGTTTGGGATCAGGACAGAATCCTTCTGAATTTGGCTTCCAGGGAATATTCCCAGGTGATAGAAAAATACTTAGGACCCAAAGACAGGATGGTTACCTGTGTGTTCGGTCAGCTTGTGGAGGGCAGGGTAAGGCAGAAGGGAACTTTGGCGAAAATGGCGAGAGGAGAAATGGTGCGCTTTCTTGCGGAAAACAACATTTCCGATATGGAAGGGATCAAAGGGTTTTCCGCTATGGGCTATGGATTTTCCCGGGAGTTTTCCAGCGATAAAGAGCTGGTGTTTTTAAACGGCGTTTTATGATCAGGTTCCCGGTCCTGTGGGGTCTTTTTAACGGATGGAAGGATTGCTTTTGTAATGGAAGGCTGCGTCAATCCTCTTTACTTTAGCGTGCTACTATGATACAATACGAAAGGATTTGTGGAGTTTATTCAGGAAGCTTCGGCCAGCGCGGCGGCGGAATCTTCCTTTGCAGAGAGAAAGCCGCGCAGAAATGAGGAGATTATGAGGAAAAATACAGCATTTGCGATTATAATGTCCATGGCAATCGCAGCTTTGAGCGCCTGCGGCGCACAGGAGGCGGGCGGCGACGCCTCTTCCATGGTTTACGCTGTTGAGGCCGGTTCCGCAGGAGAGGCGGCAGCCCAGGAAAATGGTTTTCAGTACAATTCCGTTACCTCCCAGGCGGACGCGCTTATGGAGGTGGCGTCGGGAACCTCCGATGCTGCCATTATCGATCTTTTAATGGCGGGCGCCATGATTGGCGAGGGCACCAGCTATCCGAATCTGACTTATACCGACGAGCTTACTACGGAGGAATACGGAGTGGGCTGCCGCAAGGGATCCGATTTGGCTTCTTACATTAATTCTATCTTTGCGCAGACCTATGCGGATGGAACTATGAGACAGATTGCAGAGCAATATGGAGTGCAGGAATCTCTGCTGGAGCAGCCGGAGACGGAATATACGCCGGGGGATGACAGCGATGTGGCGTACATACAGGAAAAGGGTACTCTGATTGTGGGCGTCACAAACTTTGCGCCCATGGACTATAAGGATGAATCCGGCAACTGGATCGGATTTGACGCTGACATGGCAAAAATCGTGGCGGAAAGCCTGGGCGTTGAGGCGCAGTTTGTGGAAATTGACTGGGACAATAAAATTTTGGAACTTCAATCCGGGAATATTGATGTTGTGTGGAACGGCATGACTCTGACAAGCGAAGTGACCTCCGCCATGGAATGCACCAACGCTTACTGCAATAATGCCCAGGTTGTTGTGGTTCCCACCGAATAAGCGAGGAGACAGACGATGTTTTGGACGGTAACACAATCGCTGCTTGGGGGGCTGGCCACTACCTTTCAGATTTTTATATTGACGCTCTGCTTTTCAGTGCCTTTGGGGCTGCTGTTTGCCCTTGCCGCTATGAGCAAATGGAAGCCTCTTCGTTATCTGATGCAGATGATTGTCTGGGTGGTGTGAGTGAGTTATAATAAGGACAACACAGGAAATCCCTGAAAACAGGGCGTTTCTGGTGCTTATCCCGACTCATTGACCACGAACGGGAAACGGTATCTGCGCAGATATACATATTATAATGGAAGGAGGAAAACCTGACAAGTAAAAGAACAGCTGAAAGGCTTGAATAGATGATATTGCCATAATATAAGACATCAGTTAGATATGCCACTACTGCTGATGTCTTTATATTTTGTATAGATTGGAAATAAATGGATAAAATTTTAAAGGAAAGGTGGACTTTATTATGAGAGAAGGCGTTTTAGTACCTGATACTTCCAGTGATCGGATGGATATTCGTTTCGGTCTGGAGGAATATTATGGAGGACTTCATTGTGGGGATTGTATGGATGTTTTATGGAAAGGAAAATGGAAGCCGACAAGAATTGAAATGAGCTTTGAAGGTGATTGGTATTTGGTTGGAATCAAAACGGACAGCCTGGTTGGCCTGCGGGTCAGAGTTTAAGATTGACAGACCATGCTATCACTGATATACTTGATTTACTAAAGTGTACAATTTTAAAGAGGAAATTGTATAAAAAAATAAAAAGCAGGTGATAGAGTGGATCCTCTTGAAAAACTTTTTCTGGCTCATGGCGGGATTATGAAAACCTGTGAACTGAAAGAGGCGGGCTATTACTATAAGAAAATTCAAAGCCTTATTGAATCAGGTAAAATTGAGCGTGTGCGCCAGGGGTATTATCAGTATGTAGGGGAAGATTCATTTTCGGACATTCCCGTTATTGCCAGCTTGTTCCCGGATGCTGTTATATGTATGGAAAGCGCGTTGGATTATTATGGCTATACGGATCGAACGCCGGCAGCATGGCATTTGGCTGTTAAGAGTACAAGTGCAAGAAAGCGTTTCCACATTGATTACCCATGTATCAGACCGCATTTTGTGCAGGAAAATCGTTACTCTCTGGGGATTACAACGGCTGTTATTGACGGAACAGAAGTTAAAATCTATGATCGGGAACGGACGATGGTGGATCTTCTGTTTCATAGAAACAAGGTAGATAGCGAAGTGTTTAATACGGCTGTTCAGCGGTATATTCGTGATCCGGAAAAGAATGAGGCGCAGCTGATACGCTATGCAAAGGTATTTCATGTTGGGAGAAAAGTTAAGGAGGTACTTGGAGTATGGCTGTAAAAAATATGCAGGCTTCTGTTTTGGCACGATTAAAGCAGCAGGCAAAGGCAGAGGGCCTTCCCTTTCAGACGGTTTTACAGCTTTTTTGTCAGGAAGAATTTTTAAGAAGGCTTGCAAAATCCCGCTATGTGGATAATATGATTCTGAAAGGGGGCATGTTCATCTACACATTGACTGAATTTGCGTCCAGACCCACAAAAGACATTGACTTTATGATCCAGAGGTTATCCAATGAACTGGGACAAATCCAGCAGACAATGGAGGAAATCTGCAATATAGAAACCGGCAATGATTTTATATCCATCGAAGTGCTTGGGACAGAGCAAATTGCGGTTGAGAAGAAATATCCCGGTGTGAAAACTAAATTTCGCAGCCATATCGGTAATGTGAGGGTGCCGTTTTCGATTGACATTGGTATTGACGATGTGATTATACCAGAGCCGGTAAAGCGAAAAATTGCGACAAGGCTCTCGGATTTTGAACAACCGGAGATTTATACATATTCTTTGGAAAGTACCATAGCGGAAAAGCTGGATGCTATCTTACAGCGAATGGAGGCGACCAGCCGGATGAAAGATTTCTATGATCTGTATTATCTCTCCGGGATTTTTGATTTTGACGGATCGACACTTTTAAAAGCTGTGGAGTCAACCTTAAAACACAGACAGCGGGAACTGAAGGAGACAGTGTTTGATGAAATCAGGGATTTTGCTGACAGCAATTTCCTACTGACTCAGTGGCAGGCATTTGAGCCTGCGAAAGAAAGTAAGCTGGCGTTTCAGGATGTTTTAGACCGATTAGAGATTTTCTTAAGGCCGATATATGAAAGCATTTTATTGCATAAGGATTTTAAAGCCAAATGGGAGTCTAAAGCCAAGAAATGGCTGTTCTAAAATAACAGATATATAAGATTTGACAGGAACCTGAAAATAAGGGTTCCTTTTTTTTATTTCCGGAAGTGCCGGTTTACGGCATTTTCCGGAAGCATACCGCATAAAAGGCCGTGAAATTGTGGCCCATTAAATGAAAGGAGAAAATCTGCCATGAAATGTTTGCTCAGGTATGAATGGGTTAAGCTGCTCAGAGCCTGCCTGCCAGAGGGCAAGGGGATACTGGGGCATTGGGCCAAACTGGCATCCAGAGCAGCATTTCGTAAAGGACAGGCACGTTACTGTGGACATACGAACCATGTCAATCCGGGGATGTGGTCTGGAGGAGTTATAGGGTTAAAGAGTATTCTTGGCGTGAAAAGCCGCGCAGAAGCATTGAAGATCATGGATACGCTTCAGGAACTGGGATACATCACATATACGCTGGATATGGCCACAAAGAAGCTGGAGTATGTCATGCTGGACTGGGTTCTGCAGTGCTGTGGGACAGAGTGCATGGAAGGAAGTGTTTATGCGACAGAAGGATACGGGTTTTTGTGCCTACCCCGCAGTATTCCGCAGCGTCTGGCAGATTATAAGCTCCAGTTTGGCGAGGCGGACGCATGGCTGGATTTGTGGTGTCATACGGTATGGCAGGATGACCATAACGTGTTCTCTTTTCAGGCACCGGCGGTTCAATTCGGGTCTTATGGTGCCGCTTTAACTTTGGAAACCATGGGAGAGCGATGGGGCTGGGAAAAAACTAAGGTATGGCGATTTTTTAAAAAGCATGGGGATGTCTTTGCGCTGTACCGCCTCCCTGGCTCCTATGGCTGTCTCATTTTTAATAAGCTGTACCCAACGGGTATGGAGGTTTCATTGCCCAGCTATGCGGAGATTGAACGTATAATTGGCAGAATACGCATTTTGGCCGGGAAAACTCATATTGAGGGAACCGATCATGTCCGCCTGAACAAGATGATCCTGTGGTATAGCCGTCAGCTGCTTGCAAAGACGGATTGCCATACGGCTCAATCATCGGCAGAAGATCGCGTTGCACTTTCTGACCCTATAATACGCGCGTATCTTTCTCATGGCTGGAATTGTAAGAATTGCAGGAAATGTAGCTATGACTGCAGGGAAAGAGTAGATGATACTCTAACGTTAGATATAAATACAATACGCGGGCCTTGCGTTCGCTGTAATGATGACAAGGAGAATCAAAATGAGCAAACAGGACAACTGCGCCAGCAAGGCGCTTTATGAGCAGCAGGAGAAGAAAATTTCCGCACAGTCGGACGCGATGATCAAACTGTTGACCAAGAAAGGGATTCTGGAGGACCGGCAAATTAACGATGAGCGTATCCGTCAGGCCCAGAAGGAGAAAAAGCGGAATATGTATCATAACACGCAGGTGCTTCTGGAAAATTACAGGAATATCGCATGGGCGCTGGAGTGCTTTCCGGATACTATCGCAGAGGAGCTGGATCATCCTTTGGCTGAACTGGATGCTCTGCTGGACCATATGGATCTGGAAATGGGGATGGGCAACCGTAAACTGGAAAGCCGCCTTGAAAGTGTCAAAAAGTCCCGGCTGTTACTGGACCGGGTCAATGAGGCGCTGACTGTTTTGAAGCGTAAGCCGGATAATGGCCCGAAGATGTATGAAATCATATATCTGACCTATCTGGCTCCGGACAAACTCAGCCACACAGATCTTCTGTACCGTCTGGATATTTCCTCCCGGCATTATTACCGGCTCCGGGGACAGGCGATTACAATCCTGTCGATCCGGCTTTGGTCAGCACCGGCCTCAGAGGTAGATTCGTGGCTGGAGGTACTGACACTGCTGGAAAATCTGTGATGAAAAGAAAATGGCAGACAAATGGCACAAAATTGGCAGGGTGTGTGCCGATGACATGTAAAGGGGAAAAAGCTATACTGGTATCGTCCGAAAGTGGGACAGGGCGAAATGGACGCCGTTTCTGATTAAGCGATATGCTTTGAGAAACGGCGTTTTTTGCTGCCCGGAAAAAGTAAGAAGGAGGTATAACAGACATGACAAAGCAAATGGTACCCGGCAAAGAGCGTATTCAGAAAATTTACTGGATTCTTGTGGCGATTACTTGTGCGCTCCTTGTGTCCGTACATCCGGTGATGGCAGAAACAATTTTTGATCGTTTCTCCACAATCATGCAGGATATTTACGGACAACTGGTCGCCATTAGCACGATTGTTGCTGTAACTGTGGCGGCTATCGCCCTGCTGGTCCGAATGATTTCCCGGAACCAGAGAGCCGTGGATGAAGCTACCAGCTGGCTGAAACGGATTGTCGTTACATGGATCGTGCTGAATACGCTCGGCTTTATAGTGGCTTATCTGCAGCCGCTGATTGCCGGCGGGCAGTATACGCCGTAAATCATCCCAGTCCTGCAATAGAACGGAGGTGACATATTGTGCTGGACTGGATTTTTGAAGGAATCGTCACATGGATGTCCAGTATTGCGGCTGCGATGATGGATGCCATTTCGGGCTTGTTCTTAAATGCCTTGGGAACAGATATGCTGGCGATGGAGGAATACTTTCCTTTTGTCACGAAGGCATTTGAGGTTATGCAATATATGGCGTGGACAATGTTGTTTCTCATTACAGTCTGGCAGCTGTTCCGTACCTTTGGCGGACCGATTACAGAAGCGGAAAATCCGTGGCAGCTAGTTGCCCGAAGTGCATTATTTGCGTTTTTAATCGGCTATGCGAAGCCTATTTTTATGATGGCACTGGATATTGCCAGAGCGCCATATACGGCACTGATGGACTTAAGTATGACGGCAGAAGATTTTACCTTTGCTGGTTTGGAACAGGTTCTGAAAAACGGACTGGTAACATTAGTGTCAGCGATTACCATTATCGCCCCTATATTGCTGTTGATTCTACTGATTTCGGTCGGATGGAATTACTTCAAATTGCTGCTGGAAACAGTAGAGCGCTATATCGTTGTGGGAGTACTGTGTTATACCAGCCCACTGGCTTTTGCCATGGGAGGTTCCAAAGCTACAAATCAGGTGTTTAAAAGCTGGTGCCGGATGGTAGGTTCGCAGCTCCTTTTGCTGGTTCTCAATGTTTGGTTTTTGAGGGCATTTAACAGCTCCGTTGGACAGTATGTAGGTAATGGTGGCGCATTGTCGAGCGGGCAAGGTTCCATTTTCCTATGGTTTTTCTGCGCACTGGCCTTTTTGAAAACCGCACAGAAGTTTGATTCCTATCTGGCTGCTATAGGTCTTAGCGTGGCGCAGACGGGTTCCAGTATGGGTATGGAAATGCTGATGGCAGCCCGTGTACTGACGGGGGCTGGCGGCGGTGTCCGGAGTGCCGGAAATGTATTCCGATCCGGAGCAGCTGCAGCCGGAAGCGGAGCAGCCGCAGGAGCTGGTGCTTTTGCTGGCTTTGCCAGCAAGTTTAAGGGCAATTCCTATGTTCGTGATGCTGTGGTGCAAGGTGGCTCCCATATGGGTATGGGCGGAAGTGTGGGCGTTGTAGCCCGTGCTTTTGGCGGAATGGCAGCGCGGAATGGCGCAACCCTGAACGCAGAATCTATTGCATCAGTTGCGGCGCGGGCAGAAGCAGTTTCCGGAACCATCGGCGGAGAGATTGCAGATCGCAGTCTTGCCAATTATATGCCTCAGATGGGTGGATTTACATTGAAGGACACTCAGATTTCCGGTGGACATATCAGTACGACAGCCACAGGAGCCGATGGCAAAACCAGTCATGTGGAAATGTATAATTCATCTCAATTTGAAAAGCCTTCCGTGCCTCATTCTACCGTGACCGCCGCTGATGGAAGCAGCTGGTATCAGATTGCCGGCGGCGAAGGCCGGGGAGCCTTTTACGATGCTCCTGAGTTTAGCGGAAGTATCACGGAGGCTGCGGAAGTGGCATCCGCTTTCCCGGGTGCCGCAGAAGGGACAACCTTGCGCACTGTGGGCGATGGTATTCTGGAAGCGACAGACGATGGCGGCAGCACCCTTTGGTATAACTCGGCCTACTATGAGGAACCGGAAGCTCCCCATACGGTCATGCAGTCTGCCGGAGGAGTGGACTGGTATGCCATGCAGCAGCAGGCGGAAGCGCCGGCATTTGAATCGGGTGATGCCGCTGCTGCTTATAACCGGGCAGCTTTTCAGGAATTTATGCCTGGATACGAACAGTCTGTGACTTATGTAGATGGTTCCAAGCGCGAGGACGGCCAGTTTGAGGTGCGCCATGCAGACGGATCTGGAACGATGTTTTATGATACCGCACAGTATGCGATGCCTCGCGGAGACTACCAGGTCTACGAGGATACCCATGGCCAGCAATGGATTGCTATTCATGGTGATCCTTCGGTAGAGCGCCGGCCTGTCTATGAAAACGGGAAACCGGTTTATGATGGCGATAATGTCCGGACCGTATCTGTGGAGTCGGTGCGATATAAAACGACACCGACAAAATATGGTACTCCGGAAAAGAGAGACGATATAAAAACAGACCCGCCCAAAAAGAAACGGTAATCCAATCGTATGAAAGCAGCAACGCCGGGGGTGTTCCCTCCGGCATTGCTGTGTGTAACTGACGAAAATGAGGGAGATAACGTCTGAACCTGGCGGTTCGCTGATACATAAGGAGGTGAAGATACTATGGCGGAGGAGGAAAAGCAGCAAGTCGGTGATGGTGCGGATAATTATGGACAGGCAGCCAGCCAGATGGCCAAAGCAGCCGGTCAGTCGGGGCAGGCGGCCGCAAAGCAGGCAGGAAAGGAAGCTGCAAAACAGGCAGCGAAGGCCGGAGCGGAAGCCACCGCCAATACTTCAGCTGCGGTGGTTCAGGCCGGTGTCGAAGGCGGTAAGGCTGTCGCCCAGGTTGCAGCCGGTACAGCCGTTGGCGGTCCATGGGGAGCCATTTTGTCTGCACTCTGGGCGCTCCGCCACACCCTGTTTAAAATACTTGTCTTTTTATGCCTGCTGTTATTGCTTTTCATTGTGATGATTGTTTCTCTGCCTTCTATCCTGATGAACGCAGTGTTCGGTCTGGATGGCACAGCGGTGGATATGGAAAACCCGGTAACTTTGCAGGAGTCCTACAATGAGATGTCCGGCGCCGTATCTGATGTTGTGGATCAGGGATACAACCGGGCCTTGGAAAAAGTTGAGCAGATCATTCAGGACGGAGGATATGATTATGACCTGTCTATGGAGGCCTTGATCAACTATGCCCAGAGTTCGGCAGGATATGATGTCAGCTATATTTTGGCAGCCTATTCTGCTTCGCTTCAGCAGCAGGGAACCAGTGAAGCGGATATGGTAGCGAAACTGGAGGCTGTCATGGATGACATGTTTCCCGTGACTTATGAGGAAAAGCAGCAGGAGCGTTTGATTCCGGTATCTTATACAACCTATCAGGCAGTAACATTGACGGTGGTAACTTCGCAGACACAGACCGGGACTATTGATGGGACTCCACAGTACCGATATACGACAGAAAGCCGTACATATTATGAACCAGCAGGTGTCCAAACCTCTGAGGAACCGGTAACGACGACCGCTTATAATCCGGTAACCGTTTCCTTACCGGTTTACAGTGACGGGACTGTTACGGGAACCAGTGAAGCGACGTACTATGAAGCAGCGGGATCTGTTACTTTAAATCCTGAAACTGAAATAATCCGGTATGTGGAATGTACGATCCATCCATTTGATGAATCTGTCATCATAGATGCCTTTGGGATTGATGAGGACGCTACCTATGACCAGTTTGGGATTACTTATGCGGAGGCCATTGATAACATGGCAAAAGCTCTGAAAATGACTTTATATGGAGCAGCCAGCAGTGGTGAGGCGGTGGAACTGACGGATGCAGAGCTGATCGCTTTTGTAGAGCGGCAAAATTGTAATGCGACCCGGAAATATATCCTGAGTACGGGGCTTTCGCTGGTGGGAAAAGTTCCGTATTTTTGGGGCGGTAAGTCTGGCCCGGGCTGGAATGAGGAATGGAACACTCCCAAAGTTGTGACTGCCGAAGGCTCCAGTTCCACAGGCACGATCCGGCCTTATGGGCTGGACTGCAGTGGCTTTACCACATGGGTTTATAATACTGCGCTTGGTGTAAATATTGGCGCTGGAACTTCCGGACAGTATCCAAATACGGTGGCCATATCAGAGGCTGAGTTATTGCCCGGGGATCTCGGATTTTTGGCAGAATCGGATGGAAGCGGATGGAATCATGTGCTGATGTTTGCCGGATATAGTGAAACCGGTGAGCGGATGTGGGTTCACTGCTCCAGTGGCAGTGGCGTCATCTTAAATACGCCAAGCTATGATTCCTCCATTGTGCTGCGAAGGCTGACAAACGTGGATTATGATGCGCCGGTGCCGGAAACAGGGACCGGAGGGATTACCGGGGAACCAATGTATACTCTGGAGGTAGATGTGACCCATTACTGTGCCTGCTCACTCTGCTGCGGAGAAAATGCGGCGGGCATTACAGCCAGTGGGAAACCGGTAGCAGAAGGTATGGTGGCGATGTCCAGCTATTATCCTTTTGGTACCAAGATTGAGATCAATGGTGTGATGTATACAGTCGAGGACCGTGGCGGGTCCGGTATTGAGAATGACATCCACCGTGTAGATATTTATGTGCCGGATCATCAGCAGGCACTGCGTCTGGGACGCTATACAACGACAGCGACAATTTACAGCTTGGGAGGTGAGTGATGTGGAGGAAAAGGAATACAGCAATGTATATACCATACCGGCAAACTATACCGATTCCGGTAAACTGTTCGGCGGTATGGTGGATACAAGAAATGCCATTGAAACGCTATTTCTTGTAGCGTTGGTCGGGTATCCGGAACTGTTTCTGATCCCCATGCCGGGGACCATCCGTATCGTTGTGATGACGGTGACACTGCTTCCCTTAGCGGTTTTATGTGTGATGGGTGTGGATGGCGGTTCATTGTTCCAGTATCTGGGACATATGATCCGTTTTTGGACACATCGAAGGAAACTGCATTTTAAAAGGATAGGGTATCGGTATGAGCAAACAAAAAATCAAAGAAAAAAAGCCAAGAGCAAAAAACGAGCGGCTTGAATTTGTGCAGGACTATCTTCCAATCAAGGATTTGCGTAATGGCATTATAGAGACAACCGATGGCCGATATATTAAAATCCTGGAAATAGAACCAATCAATTTTGTCCTGCGCTCCGATGAGGAGCAGTTTAATATTATTTCCAGCTTTGCGAGCTGGTTAAAAATTTCGCCCATGAGACTCCAGTTTAAGTCTATTACCCGTAAAGCGGATTCGGACAAGCATGTGGCCATGATACGGGAGGAGCTTGAAGCGGAGACGAATGAACAGTGCAGGGCCATGGGTGAGGATTATATACGCCTGATTAAGGATGTGGGAAGCAGAGAAGCGCTGACGAGGCGCTTTTTTTTGATCTTTCAGTATGAGGCTGTGGGGCGCAATGAGAGTGATGACTATGCCAAGATTTACGGGATGCTGCAGACTGCAGAACAAAATGCCAAGGCATATTTTATGCAGTGTGGCAACAATATCCTGCAGCCCAAAGATCCGGATGCGGCCATTGCGGAAATTTTATATATGTTCTTTAACCGGAGATCCTGTGTGGATGAGCCATTTTCCTCCCGTGTTGACCGTGTCGTGGTGGATACCATGGCAGCCAAGCATAAGGTGATCGGTGTAGATCCCATTCCCCATATCCGGATGTCCCATTTTCTGGCACCCCGGGGGATCGATCTGAGCCATTACAATTACATCATTATGGATGGGTTATATTACTCCTTCCTCTATATTCGGGCGAATGGGTATCCCAGCCATGTGCGGGCCGGTTGGATGTCCTCTCTGATCAACGCAGGTGAGGGCATTGATATTGATGTGCATCTGCGGCGTGAAAACCGGAGTAAGACCATTGATAAAGTGGCCCAGCGTATCCGGTTGAATCGGACAAAACTCAAAAGTATGCAGGATACCAGTACGGATTTTGAAGAACTGACAGGTGCGATTCAGGCGGGTTATTTCATCAAAGCGGGAATCGCCAACTACAATGAAGATTTGTTTTACATGAGTGTATTTATCACGATCTCGGCCAGGACCTATGAGGAGCTGATGTGGCGTAAACAGCAGATGACGGACATGCTCAAGTCTATGGATATGTACATCAGCGACTGTAACTTTCAGCAGGAAGCGGCGCTGCAGTCGGTGATGCCGTTTTTAAAGATACATCCGTCTTTGGAGAAAAAGGCCCAGCGAAATGTGCTGACCAGCGGGGCGGCGTCCACTTATATGTTCACCAGCTTTGAGATGTCCGATGATTCCGGTGTACTGCTTGGTGTGAACCGGCATAATAATTCCCTTTGCATTGTGGATCTGTTTAATACCAAGATGCACAAGAACGCCAACCTGAACCTTCTGGGGACCTCTGGGGCCGGGAAAACATTTACCATGCAGCTTTTGGCACTGCGGATGCGGATGCGCGGGATTCAGTGCTTCATACTGGCTCCGATCAAAGGCCACGAGTTCCGCCGGGCATGTGCAAAGATCGGCGGTGAGTTTATCCGGATCGCGCCGGGATCACCGCATTGTATCAATATTATGGAAATCCGGTTTACCATGACGCCGGAGATGGAACTCATTGATGAAATGGATTATTCCGAAATGGATTCTCTGCTGGCCCGAAAGATCCAGCAGCTGATGATATTTTTCGGGCTTCTGATACCGGATATGACCAATGAGGAAGAACAGATGCTGGATGAGGCTTTGATCCGCACCTATGCAGATTTTGGTATTACGCATGACAATGCTTCTGTGTATGATGACTCCAATGCCTCACCGCCGAAGATGAAAAAGATGCCGATTCTGGGAGATCTGCACAAGCACCTGCAGGAGAATCCCATGACGCAACGGCTGGCAGCCATTGTCAGCCGGTTTGTGACAGGGTCCGCGCAATCATTTAACAGACAAACCAATGTGGATCTAAGTAATAAATATATCGTGCTTGATTTGAGTGAGCTGAAGGGTAAACTGTTGCCTGTAGGGATGTTTATCGCGTTGGATTATGTCTGGGACCAGATTAAAGCAGACCGTACCAAACGAAAAGCTATTTTCATTGATGAGATCTGGCAGCTGATCGGCGCCAGCTCCAACCGTATGGCTGCGGAATTTTGCTTGGAGATTTTTAAGGTTATCCGTGGGTTCGGCGGTGCCGCAATTTCAGCAACCCAGGATCTGTCGGATTTTTTTGGACTCGATGACGGCAAATATGGGAGAGCAATTATCAATAACTCAAAGAACAAAATTATTTTGAATCTCGAACCGGATGAGGCCCAGTATGTGCAGGAGACTCTGAAGCTGACCCGGACAGAGATCCGTTCCATTACCCAGTTTGAACGAGGCGAGGCCCTCATCAGTTCCAATAATAACAAAGTCCCGGTGATCATTAAGGCTTCCAAGATAGAAAAGGAAATGATCACCACGGACCTGGCTGAACTTGAGGCAATTTTGCAGGAACGGCAGAAAGAAAAAGCTCATTCTGCTTAATATACGTTTTTTAATCAATTATGCGCATAAGGAGGTGAAGTCAATGCTGCTGACGGAGGAACAATGTGTGATCAAGTGGCTGTCCCAGTATGGGGCTTTGCCTAAAACACAGGTCATCCGTCTGCTGCGGGATAAGACGCCGGAGACAGCAGAGAAAATCCTGCGTAATCTGAAGCGGTCCCTGCGGATCGCGGATGTGGGCGGAGGCTATTATCTGGGGCTGGATGCCTACTGCAAGCCGGATCAGCGGATGATTCTTGCAGTCTGGGTACTGCTGAAGTTTATTGACTCCGTGGATCCGATGGCCCATTACCCGGCCACCTATCCCTCTCAGATTTTTTTCCTGAAGGATAATGTTGGCTATGAGATTGTCGTCCTTTATGAAGGGGAGCAGCATTTGAGCCGTCTTTTAGTCCCGCAGGATGAGGATACAAAATATATTTTTGTGCTGCCTAATATCCGTATGGCAGCACAGTTGACCCTGCCGCCGGTACCATGTCTGGTTGCTACAGTGAGCTATCAGGGAGAGGAGGTACCGGAGGTTATGTTTTATTCGGAGGAGGTGAAGCAACATGGAGATCCCAAATTCCTTTGCCCGGACGCTGGCTAAACTGGAGGGAAGGGTTAAGAAATTGAATATGGCACTTCATAATACCCGCCATTTATATGAGCTTGGGGATCAGGAAATGACTTATGCGGTGGCTATGAGGCTGGCGGATACAGCCGAACAGGTTACGCTTTTGGCCCGAGCGCTGCCGGCCTGTACAGGAAATCCCATTGCGGCACAGGAACTGCAGGATGTCATGGCGATCAATGTACCGGTAGAGATGGGATTTACCAAAGAAGGCTGGTTTAGTGTACGGCTGCCGTTGCTGCTTCCTAAAAAGGAGCATGCAAGCGCAGATTATATCCGTTCAATCCTGTATCCGGCGATGCAGAAATTTTTCCAGAGCCGGCCGCCGGTCCGATATCAGGACTGTACATTGATTTACCGGCATGTCTATATGCGGAGCCGGCCGGAGCGCAAACGCAGGGACCACGACAATGTTGAGATCAATATGGTTTCGGATATTGTGGCTCTTTATGTAATGACGGATGACGCACCTTCTTTATGCCGGCATTACTATTGCAGCGCCTGCGCAGAAGCAGAGCGCACAGAAGTTTATGTTGTACCGGACACAGACTTTCCGGCATGGCTGGAAAGGGAAAAGTCGATGCCGGATGAGGGGGTGACGCTGTATGGAAACCACCCATAAAGGCCCTCAAAAGATACGTCAATTTCCTCATTTTTGGACCATTGAATTTGACGTATCCACGAAAACAGGGAAAACACCGCATCCACAAGGCGGTTTTGGCAGCAGAAAAACGGGGATTCCGACAAAGAGAGCAGTCCTGATGTCGGAAAGTTCTTCCATGGGAGGGTGAGTAACAATGCTGACCCTTCGCCCCGGCAGTCAGGCGGGAAGGCTGGCAGAAATGCTTTCTGTGACCGGTGAGTTCCCGCTGCGATCCCTGCATTTGCTGGGAAGTGAACGGAGCTTTCGGGATTTGGTACGGCGCCTTAGTGTATCTCAGCTGATTCGGCATCCGGAGAAGGATGTGCAGTTGAAAACACGGATGCTCCAGCTCAGTGGAAGCGGCCATTCTAAATCTATCCGATTTTATAAAGGTGCGCTTCCTCTGTTGGATTGGATTCATCCGGAAGCGTACTGGTACTATATGGATGCGTTCTGGGGTCACCACTTTCCAGGAGACGCTGCGCATAGAGACCGCAACCACCGGGTGGCGGAAGTAGTTGCTCTGTGTGCGCGGGCAGGACTGGAGGTTGTTCCATACCGGCTTCCCACATTTCAAATGGACCGTATTTGCCAAAAGGTACCGGACATGCCTGCTTTCTATCTGGCGCGGGACATGAAAAAGATCCGGTCATCGGAGCAGAACAAGACGATGTTCACACGCATTACCGGAGCCATTTTTTCGCCCGGTGGCTGTTATGCCGTTTACAACACGCGAAGCGCAGCAATGCGGTGGAACGGACTGGGAGAGTTTAAAGCGCTTCACAGTCTGATGGAGGTGGCTCGCATGAACGCCGGTGTCACCAAGGTGGATTCGGCAGTTTTGCTGGGTGAGTCTGGAGAAATCGCTCTGGCCACATTACAGGAAAGCGAAAAGAGCCGCCGTCCGGAATTTCGGTTTGATGGAATTTACCATCATGTCTATTTTATACCGCTGAATCATACCGGAGCCCGTCAGCTTCGGTTATTGTTGCTGCCGGACTGGAAGGAGCGGATTCTGGACTTACTATTTGATCCGGATACCCGGACGTATGGGACCGGGTCTATGGAATGTGATGCCTGTGTGGACGGAGCTTTCATCCTGTCTCATTTGGATGGGGATCTGGCCCGGCTGCTTCGTTTCCGCGAAGCGATGTATATGCGGCCGGGAAGATATGAAGTCCTGTGCTTTCCGCATCAGGCGCAGCTGCTTCGTGAGTATTTGGATACACAAGTCAGTATTAAGACATTGGAAATGTCTTTAGTGGAAAAAGAATTGGGTTTGGAAGGAGGATTGGATGAATGAGAAAACGAGGACCGCCGGCATCGTCATTGGCTCCATACTGGGGTTGGCAGCGCTGCTTTATCTGGGCGGTGTCCTTGGGCAGTTATTGGATCATTATCAGATCTGGCTGGAACAGGGCGGTATGGCGGGTCAGACCGCAATAGCTCCGATCAACTGGAGCCCGTTCGCCTGCTATCGGGAGGCATTTCGGCTTTCCGGCCTGAAAAGCATCGGCATCCTGCTTCTGGCAGGCGGTCTGATCTTTGCCTATGTAAAGCTGCATGACCGGTTTGGGAGTAAGAACAATGACCCGCGAGGGTTCTCCATCAGTAAGGATGGTACTTACGGAACGGCATCATGGATGGGCGAAAAAGAGCTGAAGGAAGTACTGGAGATCCGGCCGATTGAAAAAGCGGACGGAATTATCCTTGGAGAGAAATCCGGCAGTGCCATCTGTTTGCCTGTTAACACCAGACTGAACCGGCACATTGCTGTGTTTGGTGCATCTGGAACCATGAAATCCCGTGGTGTTATCCGGCCGGCCCTGTTTAACATTATCAAACGCGGCGAGTCCGCGATCATCACAGACAGCAAGGGCGAGTTATATTCCGATACGGCGGAGCTGTTTCGGAAGAATGGGTATGAGGTCCGGGTGTTTAATCTGGTCAACCCGGAGCATGGAGACTCATGGAACTGTATGTCTGATCTCAATGGCGATACGCTCCTTGCACAGGTGCTGACCAACGTGATCATTGGCAATACCAGTGAGGGGAAAGGCGATCACTTTTGGGATAATGGCGAAGGCAATCTCCTGAAGGCCCTGGTGCTGTATGTGGCGCTGGATCGCACCCGCAGTCCGGAGAGTAAGAATCTTCCGGCGGTTTATCAGCTACTGGTTCAAAACAGTGAGCGCCAGCTGACAGCTATTTTTGAAAAGCTGCCGCTGGATCATCCGGCAAGGGCTCCGTTTAATCTGTTTGCCCAGGCCAGCGATACGGTCCGTTCCGGAATCGTGCTGGGTCTGGGAACCCGGCTGCAGGTCCTGCAAAATGAAACAGTCTGCCGGATCTTGGGCCGGAGTGACATTGAGCTGACGGCACCGGGCCGGAGAAAATGCGCTTATTTTGTGGTCTTAAGTGATCAGGATGCAACGATGGCATTTTTGTCATCGTTATTTTTTTCTTTCCTGTTCATCAAACTGGTTCGGTATGCGGACAGTACGCCGCAGATGCGCTGCGCAGTGCCGGTAAATCTCATCCTCGATGAGTTTAATAACATCGGAAAGCTGGGCGGCGCCGCCGATGGCTCGGATTTTACCCGGACGCTTTCAGTTATCCGGAGCCGGGCCATTTATGTTATGCTTGCGGTGCAGAGTTTGGGACAGCTTCAGAACCGGTATCCCAATAACCTGTGGTCCGAGATCATCGGCAACTGTGATATTCAGCTGATGCTTGGATGTACCGATGATGTAAGCGCGGAATATTTTTCTGCCCGGAGCGGGGATATGAGTATAGAGATCAACTCCACCATGACGGTACAGAAAACCATAGCTGTGGCGCAGGTGATCCCTCAGTACCGACAGACTCAGGGGCAGGGCAAGCGCCGGCTGTTGACGCCGGATGAGGTGCTGCGTCTTCCGAACGAGGAGATGCTGGTCATTATCCGTGGCCATAATATTCTAAAACTGAATAAGCTGGATTACACTCGTCTGCCCATGGCGAAGGAAATCATACGGACCAGTATTATGGATTATCATCCGGAACCGGTGATCATACCGGAACCGGAGATGGAATTTGTACCGCCGCCAATGGAGGAGAAAGAGATTCCTGATCCTCCGTCAAAGCGCAAACGCCGGAGCTTATACAGTTCGGCGCAGCCACCCAGTGATTTTTGAAGATGATTTGATTTAACTTTAAAATTGACATTTAACCTTTGTAATGTTATAATGACGCAAAAAGGTTAAAGCGGTGGTGATTGGATGGAGTATATTACAGAAATTCTGAGCCTTCCGGTAATCCGGGCAGAATGGAAGCAACAGGACCGGCTTCCATTTTTTCTCATTGAAAAATATAAATATGAACAGGTAACTCTTGGGGACACTGTCTGTCTTTTTTTGCATCCACAGGAAGAACTGGACACCGTAAACGCGATTAAAAAACATTTCCGGCGTATTGACGAGTTGTGTGAGTGTCCCATGGTACTGGAAATGCCTGTGCTTACCAGTCGGCGTCGAAAGACGTTGATTGAGGCGCGGATACCATTTGTTATCCCCGGCAAGCAGATCTATCTGCCGTTTTTGGGAACGATGCTTACAGAAAAATGTGATGCTGAGACAACCGGTATAGGGCCGGATAAATTACGGCCATCGGCTCAGCAGCTGCTTTTTGCAATGATTCTCGATGGCTGTCATCCGATGCCTCTGGCCCCTCTTGCCAAACGGTTTCAAGTGTCGGCAATGACAATAACGCGGGCAGCTGATCAACTGTGTAAAACCGATCTTATAAAAAAGATAGGAATGGGCAGTGGTGCGCAGAAAATGTTGATCACAGAGTATAGCCCCAAAGAACTGTATCAAAAAATGCGTCCGTATCTGATTCAGCCGGTCCGCAAGACCGTATATATCGACAAAGCGGATGTTCATCCGGAAATGTTTCCGGCAGGCCTTTTTGCACTTTCGGAAATGAGTATGCTGAATCCCCCGGCTATTCAAACATGGGGTACAGTAAGGTTCTCGCTGGAAAAGGGTTCTTATGCAGGAACACTTCTGGATACCAATAAGCAATGTGCCTTACAGGTATGGAAATATGACCCGCGCATGATCAGTCAGACGAAAATGGTTGATGTATTATCACTGGCGCTGAGTCTGGCTGAAGATGAAGATGAACGAACCCAGCAATGTCTGGAGGAATTAACAGAAAGGATATGGTAAGCACATGGTCAGTGGAGTAGAAAGTTTTCGGAAATGGTTTGCAGAGTATACCGACCAATACACCATTATTGGCGGCACTGCATGTGATCTCCTGATGAGTGAGGACGGTCTGGATTTTCGGGCAACACGGGATATTGATATGGTCCTGATTGTGGAAAGTCTGACACCGGAATTTGGACGAAGGTTTTGGGAGTATGTGAAGGCGGCTGGTTATGAACATAGGAATAAAAGCACAGGAGAGCCGCAGTTTTATCGCTTTTCAAAGCCTTCCAGTCGTGAATATCCTTATATGATCGAACTGTTTTCTGGCCGCGTCGATGCCATCGAACTGCCGGAGGACGCTGTGTTGACGCCGCTTCCATTAGATGACGAGATTTCCAGTCTGTCGGCCATTCTGATGGATACGGATTATTATCAGTTTCTCCGGGAGGGAAAAATTGTGCTGAATGATATACCGGTTTTGGATGCTGCCCATCTGATTCCGTTTAAGGCGAAAGCATGGCTGGATCTGACAGAGCGGAACCGGAATGGAGAGCATGTTGACAGTAAGAATATACGCAAACATAAAAATGATGTGTTCCGCCTGAGTATCTTATTGACCTCTGATATCAGGGTGATACTGTCAGCTGCAATCCGAAGCGATTTGGAAAAGTTCTTTTCGGCAATGGAGGCGGAAACGATTGATTTGAAAGCATTTGGTATACGAAGTCAGAGTCAGCAGGAAATTCTTCAGAAACTGAAGACGATTTACGGACTGCTATAAAAAGGATACTGGCAGCAGAACCGGAGCAATACATATATATCGATTACGAATAGAGGTATAGAGCATCTCAGAAATGAGGTGCTTTTTTTATACACTAAAATCAAAGGAGGTAACAGTTTAATGTCAGATAGCATGGAATTTATGCAGGAAGAATCTAGGGAAATCCTGCAGGATACCGGACCGGAGTCCGTTTCCCATACCGATTCGGTCATTCCCCCGGATGAACCGGCAAAGCCATCCTCTCCTCAGACGGATTCGGATCATGGGGAGTTTGAGGCGGAGGCATTGGAAGACGGCGCCGAAAACATGGAAAATGGCCCGGATTCTCAACCGGATCAGAAAACTGCAGAGCAGCCGGCAGCGCCCAAGGCGGAAGGCAGGAAAACGCGGACGGCCCGGAGAAAAAAATCTGAGTCTGAAGCGGAGGAATCCCAGCCAGCCATAGAGTCTGGGCAGCGCCGGAGGCCGTACACGAGGCCCACCATGTCTGTGGTATCCATTGATGACCGGCCCACAGTGGAAACCGATGCGGACAAGGCCAGAGACGCGCTGTTGGATCTGGTGGAATCCTTCAAAACCAGACGTATCCTGACCGGTACGATCCAAGGCGTTGAACGGCCGGCAGATAATCCCAGCCGTTCACTTGCAGTCCTTTATCATGGCGATTTCAAGGTCATTATTCCAGCAGAGGAGGCAGTGGAGCCGCCGGATGACTTTCGCGGCCGGGACCCGGGAGATGTGCTGCACTATATGCTGACCAAACGGTTGGGTGCAGAAGTGGATTATATTGTCAAAGGCATTGACGGAAATGCCGACATTGCGGCTGCCAGCCGGCTGGAAGCGATGGCAGCCAAACGCCGGGAGTACTATTTCGGCATCGACCGGGATGGCAATAACCTGTTGTATTCCGGAATCTGTGCGGAGGGACGGGTCGTATCAGTCATCCGGGCAGGTATCTTTGTGGACCTGTTTGGGGTAGAAACGTATATCCCTTTGCGGGAGTTGAGCTACCAGCGGATGCTGGATGCCAGTGCCAATTTTCAGCCGGGTCAGCGGATCTTGGTGAAAATTCTTGAGATTGACCGCAGTGACCGGAATCATATCCGCGTCAGTGCTTCGATAAAGCAGGCCGGTGAAAATCCGTATGAGAAAGCTCTGCGGAGATATTCGGTTGGGAACCGGTATGTGGGAACGGTCAGTATGGTGGATACCACAGGAGTTTTTGTTGCACTAGACGGGGGCATTGATTGCTTGTGCAGTTATCCAAAGCGCGGGCGGCCGCCCAGGGGTGCAAGGGTTACTGTGCGAATCCTTGGAATTAACCATGATTCCAACCGGATTTGGGGAGCAATCACCCATATCGCAACGCCGCGCTGAGGGAGGAGGTGAATTTTTATTGAGTCTGTACGCATTAGACACGGCTGAGCAGCAGCGCCGGAAGGCGATTGCTGAACAGGCAAGAAAGATGATTATGGAACAGATCCCAGTGGAAGATCAGGATGAGACATCGCTGACCGCAATCCACCGGGATTATTTTATGCAGATTTCCTTTTCGCCGCTGCACCCGCTGATTCTGATCTGTCTGGCCAGAAGTATCCCTCATACCGGAATGTCCCGGAAAAAGCAGATGACCAACGAGCTGAACTTAAGCTGTGTCCTTGGCAGCCACGCCATTAATGAGCAGGTCGGGTGCTATTCCTACCGGGCAGTCCACTGGATGGATACGGAGCTGACAGAGGAACGTTTTTTTGAAATACTGGAACGTTGCACAGAGGAAGCGGACCGGGGGTATCACAAACTGACCGCAGGTGAGGTCTGAGCTGCCAGACCTTAAAAATAATGCTGTTCCTGCAGCATAAGGAACAGAAAAGATGGAGGTAAATATGAAAATCCGAAGATTCGTAAAAAGGGCTGTCGCTTATGTGCTGGCAGCCATAATGACCCTGTCCATCGCGCCGATTCAGACGGTTTTGGCCGCTGTCGGCGACGTGGGGTCTATTATATTTGACTATACCTATGATTCTGAGGGGAAGCCTATGCGTTATAACGGCAGTGCCGTCATTGATGGCTTCACTGCTGGTGGCACAGGGCAATATAAGTTCCGGATGTTTGTGGATGGGGATACAGCGTTCTGTCTGGAACCGGGGGTGCCTTTGCATACGGGGGACACTTTGGTAGAGAGTTCCTCTGAAGCATGGGATTCCCTGACAACAGAACAGCAGAAGGCTGTAGGACTGGCGCTCTTATACGGGTATCAGGGAAACAGAGCGAACCTTCCCGGAAGTGATGATGAAATCTGGCTGGGTACACAGACCCTGGTTTGGGAATTTGTTACCGGCTGCAGGAACGCTACCGGCGATTTCGCCCAGACTTCACAGACGGTTTATCAGCTGCATTTTGGGAGCAATTATCCCAATGAAGGCGCCCGTGTGGCCTATGAGAATATCGTCTCCCTTTTGCAGGAGCATCATACGATTCCCAGCTTTCTGTCCACAGATCCGTCTGCAATCACCAAGAGCCTTTCCTATGAAGATGGGCAGTATGTGCTGACACTGACAGACAGCAATGGGGTCATGGAGCATTTTAGTTTTTCCAGCAGTGATCCCAGTGTGGAATTGTCGGCATCCGGCAACACGCTGACCATCCGTTCTGCCAAACCGGTGGATGGTACCGTCCGTATTGAGGCTGTGCGCAACAATGTGCCGACGGTCAGTGAGAGCGCAAAACTGCTTGCCTATGGTTCACCGACGCTGCAGGATGTGATTACCGGTGTGGAAAACGCGGACCGTATTGCGGGATATATGAATATTGAAACCCCGGTGGGCAGCCTGAAGCTGGTTAAGACTTCGGAAGATGGCAATGTCAGCGGCATTTCCTTTACCATTACCGGCCCTGATTTCTCCCGGACAGTAACGACGGGTGAGGATGGCACCATTGCCATTGATGAGCTGCAGCCGGGAACCTATACCGTAACGGAGGCCAGCGCCAATAAGTATGAGCCGCAGGAATCCCAGCAGGTGACGATTGTTGGCGGACAGACGGCGACCGTTACCTTTAATAATACCTTAAAGAGAGGTTCGCTGGAAGTCGTCAAAAGCTCGGAAGACAATTTTGTAGAGGGCGTGACCTTCCATTTATATGGAACTTCTCTGTCTGGCGATGAAGTGGATGCGTATGCAGTAACCGATGAAAACGGTGTGGCCCGTTTTGACGATGTCCTTGTCAGTGGCGATACCCCTTATGTCCTTGAGGAAGTGGATACGGCGATCCGCTATGTGGTTCCGGAGGCACAGAATGTGTCTATTCAGTGGGATGAGGTAGCAGAGCGCAGCTTTTATAATGCTTTAAAGAAATTTACAGTGACTGTCACCAAGACGGATGCTGAAACCGGGGAACCCCAGGGCGACGCAACACTGGCTGGTGCCAAGTATGGCATTTATAAGGGCGGAGAACTGGTAGATACCTATGTAACCGATGAGAATGGCCAGTTTACGACCAAAGAATATGTCTGTGACACGGATTGGACGGTTCAGGAGATCGAGCCTTCGGAAGGGTATCTGCTGGATACCACCGTCCATGAAGTTGGCGCTGATCCGGGCCAGTATACGATTGAACATAATACCACCGCCAACAGTGTAACGGAGCAGGTGATCAAGGGAAATATCCGTCTGATCAAGCATATTGATGCGGAACTTGAGGAAACAGAAGATGCTTCCCAGGAGACAGCATCTGAACCAGCGGCATCCATTGCCGAGAAGGAAACATCTCTCGTACAGCTTGCTGCTGTGCAGCCGGAATCTGTGGCAGAGGCACCTGATAACGAAGTGCAGGTACATTCGGACGTTCAGCAGGAAACAGATAGCACAGCGGATGAGAGCGATACGCTTCCAGAGCAGTCTGAAACAAATTCCGATGTGAGTGCGGATGGGGCTGAGGAAAACGAGACCAATGCTTCTGAGACGAAGGCTGTGGAAGATTCGGAAGAAACTCTGCCATCTGCAACGGAAAGTGAAACTGTTCAGGAAACGGAAAGTACCGCTGAAGAAACACAGGAAACCGAGTCGGCAGAGAGTGAGGAATCCCAGACGGAAACCGAAGATGAATATGCTCCGGTACCCGTTGATCCTGATGATCTGGAAGCATCCGGCGGTTCTGGAGTCATTGAACAGCCGGAGGAAGGTGCTAAGTTCCAGATCTATCTGGCAAGCGCAGGCAGTTATGATGCTGCCAAAGAGAGCGAGCGGGATATCCTGATCACGGATAGCGATGGTATCGCCGTATCCAAGGATCTGCCGTATGGCCTTTACCGTGTACATCAGGTAGAAGGTATGGAGGGTCAGGCGTTTGTGGATGATTTTACCGTCTATATCCACGAAAATGGCCAGACCTATTCCTATATTATCAATAACCAGTCTATCAACAGCCTGATCCGGGTGGAAAAGCGGGATGCGGAAACTGGAAATATTATTCCGGCCGCAGGCATTGGCTTCCAGATCCGTGACCTTTCCACGGGGGAATTGGTTTCACAGACCGTGTATTATCCGTCCCCTGTGACGATCACAACGTTTTATACCGATGACAGCGGAACCTTGATGCTGCCGGCGGAACTTCCTTATGGGGAGTATGAGCTGATCGAAGTGGAAACCTGCTATGGTTATATTCTGGATTCTGAGCCTGTGCCTTTTACAGTCGATGGAAGCAGCGATGTGGTCACGGTGACCAAGTATAATTACGCGCAGAAGGGTAAGATCCATATTGAAAAGACAGGCGAGATCTTTGCCAGTGTATCGGAAAAGGGCCTGTATCAGCCAATCTATGAGGAAGCTGGTCTGGAAGGCGCCACTTATACCATTACTGCGTTGGAAGATATTGTAACACTGGATGGCACGGTGCGTTATCAGGCCGGTGAGGTGGTGGACACCATTACGACCGGTTCAGACGGCGTGGCAACCAGCAAGGAACTGTATCTGGGACAGTATGTGGTGACGGAAATCGAGGCACCCGATGGCATGGTTTTAAATTCCGAGCCTCAGACGGTGGAACTGACCTATGCCGGACAGGAGGTATCCCTGACCGAAACATCCGTCGGCTTCTATAACGAACGGCAGCATGTGGCAATCTCACTGGAGAAAACGCTGGAAACGGACGACATTTTTGGAATTGGTCAGAATGGGGAAATCCTTTCCGTCCGTTTTGGTCTGTATGCAGCAGAAACTCTGACAGCTACAGACGGCAGTGAAATCCCTGCTGATGGCCTGCTTGAGATCGTCAATGTCAGTGAGGATGGAACAGCACGTTTTACCAGTGATTTACCATTCGGCAGCTATTATCTGAAGGAGTATGCAACGGATGCCCATTATCTGATCAGTGATGCGACCTATCCGGTAACGTTTGAGTATGCCGGTCAGGACATTCCGGTAGTTGAGATCGCGGCCAACGATGGGGAAGCGATTGCCAATGAACTGAAGTACGGTTCTGTTTCCGGAAAGAAGCTGGATGAGGATGGAAATGTCCTGGAAGGCGCGCTGATCGGTCTGTTTACTACAGATACTACAGAGTTCACTGAGGAAAATGCGTTAATGACAGTGACTTCCGGAGAAGATGGCCTGTTCCAGTTTGAGCAGGTGCCGGTTGGTGACTGGATCGTCCGTGAGATCAGGCAGCCGGAGGGCTATGTGCTTTGTGAAGAACTGTTCCCTGTGACGATTACAGAAGATGCCCAGGTCATTGAGATTGAGATCATCAATGAATGGGTTCGGGGAAATCTGACTTTGACCAAGTATGATGCGGATTATCCGGAGAACAAATTGACGGGTGCTGTTTTTGAGGTCTACCGGGATACGAACAACGATGAGACTTGGGACGACGGCGATGAACTGATTGGCACAATGGAAGAAACCAGCGAAGGTATTTACTGGATGCAGGATCTCAAGTATGGCGGCTATTTTGTCCGTGAGAAGACAGCACCGGAAGGCTTTGTGCTGGATGAGAACGCTTACTATACGTTCATTGACACGGATGGAGCGACCTATGAGATTGAGAATGAAGCAGGCAAAGGCTTTTTAAACCAGGCTCAGAGAGGTTCCTTAAAGATCGTCAAGACCACGGATGACGGGAAAGTGGAAGGTTTTGCTTTCCGCGTGACTGGTGCCGGCGGTTATGAGGAAACCTTCACAACAGATGCCAATGGGGAAATCTTCATTGAAAATCTGCGGATTGGGGAGTATGTGATCACGGAGATGGAAAATGAAGCCAGCAAGGGTTATAAGATTGCAGATCCGGTGACTGTCACGCTGGTGGCAGATGAAACCCTGACGGTCAATGTCCATAATGATAAGATCACTGTGGACGTACCAAAGACCGGTGATGATACCAATCTGGCATTGTGGATCGGTTTGATGGCTCTGGGGGTAACCGGTGTCGGCGTTACCGGCTTGGTGTACCTGAAGGGTAAGAAATCCAAAAAGGCCAAGAATAATGTTTAGTAATTTCAGAGATCGGGCGCTGCGGCTGTGGCGTCCGATCCTGTTTTTCGGGAGGCAGCCATGAAACAAAAAAGACCATGTCCCGGACGGCCACGGCCAAGAAACCGGGAGCATCGGAGCCGGAGAGGAGAGGCCGCTGCCAGAACCTGTGACCATCAGTGGGATCATGGGGTCTGCAGGAAATGCGGACTTTCACGAACGGACGTTCAGAAGATGAAACGGGACAGAAAGTAAAGGAGGAGCTTATGGAACAAAAGCATATACGAAGCGTTGGCGGAAGGCGCTTACTTACAGGCGCAGCGGCTCTGCTGTGCGCATTGACCCTATCCACTGGTGTCGCTTATGCGGACACGGATGGAACCGAGATGCAGGTGATGGAGCCTTCGCAGTTGGAGGTACAGCTGGGGCCGGAATGGGCGGGCGTTGAGTTTGAGTTAAGGACCGATGCCGGTGTGTATCCCGGGACCATCGCTGTGGACGAAGGCGGTATTCTCAGTCTGGAGATTGGAGGGAGCAGCAGTTATGTACTATCCTGTCTGAACTCATCTGTTGCTGTACCAGATCCAAATGAAAGCATGCAGGCCCCTGCCACAACAGTGCCTACAGAAGATGTACAGGAAGAGAATACTGCCGCATCCGAAAACTCCGAGGCATCTGCGGAAACATCGGAGTCCGGTGAAACAACGGAGTCTGAGGCAGAGGATGCTGAAGCCAGGATTGCGGGTATCCCAGTGAAACATCTGATTCTATTCGGAGGCGGTTTAGTACTGGCGATTGGTGCTTTGATTGCATTATGGATTGCCAAGCGACGCAGCGGCAGTTCGTCAGACTCAGATGAGGATGAAGAGTAATTCTCTAAGTCTGTCATACTCAAAAAGACAAAACTATTAGAAATATATAATAGATTTTAAATAAAAATATTTCTAAAAAGCTTGACACGCAGCCCTTCCCATGGTATTCTTAAACCGTGGCAGGGGCTTGCGCTCAGGCTTTCAGGTGCGGAGGAAGGTACCCCTCCGCCAATACACATCCCGCGGATGTGGAACCTGTTACGGATTTTGCGCATTGAGCGATCCATACGGCGCAAGCCACATCTGATAGTTATGGGCCGGAAGGCTGCAAAAACGATCAACAAGATGCTGGAGATGATTTTGAACATCTTCTTTGCCGTCTTGTTTTCGTGTGCAGATTCCGGCTCTTTTTTTATTCAAAAATGGAGGTGAAATAAGATTGCGGCATAGAAAAAGAAAAAAGATGGGATCTACCGGCATGCGGTGTCCTTACTGCGGATCTACTGTGATTTTGCGTAGTGCGGACGGAATTTACCGTAATAACAAGGACCATACGATGCTCTATGTCTGCTCGAAATATCCAGTATGCGATGCTTATGTGCGCACCCATCCCGGAACATCGATCCCGGTAGGGACCTTGGCCAACCGTGACTTGCGGGCGCTTCGGAAAGAAGCACACCAATCGTTTGATCAGTTATATCTGAGCGGGCTGATGAGCAAGCAGGATGCGTATCTTTGGTTGGCGGAGCTTCTGCAGGCGCCGCTGTCACAGGCGCATATCGGATATTTGGGAGAGTATTACTGCAGACAGGTTATTGAGGCCAGTAAAGCCTTGCTGGATCAGCAAAAAAGGAAGCGTATCCTGCGCATGCAGCCAGTAGGAGGAGGTGCGGCAGCAATATGATGCTTACAGAGGAACAAAAAAAGATCGTCGGCGCCAATATGGGTCTGGTAGGCAGAGTGATTCAGGATAAGATTCATGGAGCATATCAGCTGGGAATCTATACATACGATGATATTTTTCAGATTGGCTGCATTGGCCTATGTAAGGCGGCAGCAACAGATAAAGGCGGCTGTTTTTCAACGTATGCTTACCGGGTGATCTGGAATGAGATCTGCAGCGCACTGATTTATGCGTCCAGACGCTCTGCCACAGAGTTAACGATTGATCCGGAACTCATGGATGTACCAGAGCCCCCGGATCTTGGGGACATGGAGTTTGAAGAACTAAGCACTCTGTTGGATGCTGCTGAGAAAGAGGCAAAGGGCGTAACGGCCAAGGGCATAAGAGCGCTGCGGTTGATGGCAGAAGGCTATACCAGCAGGGAAATTGGAGAACAGATGGGCGGTGCCAAAGCCAACCATGTTACAGCGTGGGTGACAAAGGCGAGGAAGTATTTAAAAAGCCGGCCGGAGATTCAGGCATACAGGCAGCTGTAAAGGAAGCTGCTTTTGTATTTGACAGAATGACTTCATGGGAGATTTCAAATGAAGTGGATGAAGCGCATACGGTTTCTGCTGGGACCCGCCCTGATTTGTCTGGTGGTCTGTATCTTGTTAAAAACGGTATTATTTTTAGGCTATGTGCCTTCGGCATCTATGGAACCGACGATTGCATCCGGAAGTTATATTTTAGGAACCCGCCTGTTTGGGGAACTGGAGCGTGGGGATGTAGTCATCTTTTTCCAGAATGGACGGTGCCTGGTAAAGCGCATTGCGGCAGTCCCCGGTGACAGGGTTGCCATTAACGATATAACGAAGGAAGCGGTGGTCAATGGGGATCTCAGTGATGCAACCCGAACTCTGATCGTGCCGGAGGAGTGTTATTTTATGCTGGGGGATAATCCGGCCGTATCCGTTGACAGCCGGTACTGGGAGGAGCCGTTCATAGCCATAGATCAGATTTTGGCGCGGGTGATCCAGTAGAAAGAAACTGAAATAAGGATGAAAAAATAGGATACTGCAGATGAGGCAGTGTTTTGGATATGGGCATGAAGGATAAGACAGATTCTTCATGCCCGCTTTTTTTATAGGAGGAAAAATCACATGTGGAATTTTTTTACTCATTTTATAGCATTTGGATTTGGGATGACGATGGGGGTTGTCCTGATGTGTTTACTGCAGGCCGGGAAAATGGCCGATGAGGAGATGGCCATGCTGCTTGAGAAAAAGAAGCAGGAGGAAAAAGGGGAGTAAAATAAAAACCTGCAGGGGAAAGCCCCTGCAGGATTGGGGATTATCGTTTACATATTTTCCAATTTTTTTGACCGACGGTATTCCAGCGGTGATAGTCCAAACTGTTTTTTGAACACGGCTGCAAATTTCCCTTGATTGGAGTAGCCAACCTGCTCTGATATTTCGGCAA
>ERZ1643251.740-NODE-740-length-42442-cov-5.866020_pt1 | contig 42442 bp, 31 predicted proteins | sample MGYA00579261_ERZ1643251 | MGnify/ENA primary metagenome ERZ1643251 (study PRJEB29033, sample SAMEA4952267) | chicken gut metagenome | biome: Broiler Chicken; feature: Gastrointestinal Tract; material: Caecum | place: Ireland | collected 2018 | study: Broiler... | reverse complement strand
TCACGCTGCCCATATCTCTCGTGCTTGCGCTCTTTATCGCGGCGGCGCTGAATGCGACGGTCAGGGGAACGGGTATCTTTCGCGTCATCCTGTTCCTGCCTTTCATCTGTTCGTCGGTGGCGATCGTGTTCGTCTGGAAATGGCTGTTCGATACCAATTACGGCGTGCTCAATGAAATTTTAGGGAGCAAAGTCGGCTGGCTGGATTTTCCGTGGATGTTCCGTTTTTCCCTCATCGTCATGATGGTATGGGCGCAGACGGGATATAAAGTCATCCTTCTCTCGGCGAGTCTCACCTCTGTCAATCAGTCGTATTACGAGGCGGCGGATCTGGACGGTGCAAATCGCTGGCAGAAACTTGTGCATATCACCATCCCCGCGGTCAGTCCGACGCTCTTTTTCCTGCTCGTGACGGGGTTCATCAGTATCCTGCAGCTGTTCAGCGAAGTGCAGGTCATGGACCCGACGGGCGGACAATCCATCAATTATGCCGCACTCACGCTGGTGTTCTATATCTATCGTCAGGGCTTTAACTACAACGCAATGGGTGTTGCCGCTGCGGCGTCCCTTCTTCTGACGCTCGTCGTGCTCATCATCACCGTGTTCAACTTCAAAATCTCGAAACTGTGGGTGAAGTATGACTGACGTGAAAATGGATAAAAAGCGCGCCAATCAAGCGGCAAAGATCAAAAAATACATTGCGGGCGGAGCGGTCTATTTCTTTCTTGCACTGATGGCTTTTATCGTGCTGTTTCCGTTCTGGATCGCGCTTGTCACCTCGTTCAAACTCCCCGCGGAATCGCTGAGCCTCGACTTTACCTGGTGGCCCGAGACCTTTACGCTCAACGGATATATCGATGTCTTCACATACGTCGGCGGGAACACGGTGCAAACGCCGCTCATCATTCTGGGGTTCATCAACACCATGTGGATGTATCTGCCGCGTGCCGTCATTGCAACGGTGCTCGCGGGCATGGCAGGGTTTGCCTACGCGAAACTGCGTTTCCGTGCAAAAAATGCGATGTTCGGATTCCTCATGGCGACCATGATGCTCCCGGGTGTCATCACTTTGGTGCCTTCGTATCTGCTGTTTTATTACTACGACTGGCTGAATACGCCGCTGCCCGTCATCATGCCGGGGCTTTTGGGAGGCGTGTCTGCCGTGTTCTTCCTCAAACAGTACTATGCGGGTGTGCCGTCCGACATGATGGACGCCGCGTCTGTGGACGGGCTCGGATTCTTCGGCATCTATTTCCGCATCATGCTGCCCATCGCCATGCCCGCGTTCTGGGCGCAGTTCGTGCTCGCGTTCGTCACGGGATATAACGAATACCTCGGCCCCATGCTCTATCTCAAGTCCGCTTCGCTGCTCACGTTGCAGCTTGCGCTTCAGCAGTTTGCAAGTTCGCGGCAGTACTCCGACCCCGGGGCGGTGATGGCGGGAACGCTCATTGCGATCGTCCCGACGGTGGCGCTCTTTGTGTTCGCGCAAAGATACTTTATTTCCGGCATTGTTACGTCGGGGCTCAAGCTCTGAAAAAACGGAAGAGAAAACAGAAAAGAAAACACGATCGGTAAACGATCTGAGAGATCATCTGAATTCGGGAAAAGTCAAAAATATCAAAAAATATCAGAAAAAATACAGGAAAAAGATAAGGAAAAAGGATAAGGAGGGAAGCTATGAAGAACAAGGCAATGCGTCTCGTTCCGATTGCGGCGGTTGCGCTTTCGACGGTCTTTGCGCTCGCGGGGTGCGGCGGGAGCACCTTTGAGGTGGAGCTTGGCTATTCGGACGGGACGATCCCCGCGGAGAATACGACAGTAGGGCAGCGGGAGTACGACGAGTCGCTCTTTTACCGCAACGATGTGGAGCTGCGTCAGGTCGCGGACCCGACGGTCATCTGGCAGGAGGGAGAGAACGGCGGCACGCTGTATCTGTACGGGACGAGCAACACGCTTTCCGCCCGCGGGATCGGAGTCTGGCAATCCACGGACGGCGTACACTGGGACGCGGCGGGCGTCGCTTTTGAGCCTGAGACGGAGTCCTGGGGATATGCGAGCCTGTGGGCGCCCGAGGTCATCTATCATGAGGAAAGCGGGCTGTATTACATGACCTACTCCGCGCGCAACAGCAACACGATTGCATCGGGCGGATCCTATTATGCCAATACGTACATCGGACTTGCGTACTCGGAGAGCCCGCTCGGGCCCTTCAAGCAGTGGACGGGGACCAATCAGAACGGGGATACGATCGGACTGGGCGATCCCATCTTCGATCCTGCCAAGATCACGGCGTTCAACGGCGTTGCATGCGAAGAGGGAACATATGCGAGCCTTCGGTTCCTCGATTCCTTCTATTTCGTGGACGATGACGGGCAGATCTATCTCTATCTCACGCGCGGACAGGACCGCTATAACATTATCGAGCAGCTTGCGGGCGAGGATCCCGAACTTGCGGCGCAGATTTCCGCGCAGTTCGAGCGCGATCAGTCGGATATCTGGGTGGTGAAGTGCAAAGATTTTGCCACGCCCGATTATTCGAGCGCCGTGCAGCTCACGCGAGTCGGGTACGCCTCGATGGAGGGGGACGAGACGAGCGACATCGATAAAGAGCGTGCATCGACGGACAAGATCAACGAAGGCCCGCAGGTATACCGTCACGGGGATAAGTACTATCTTGTCTATTCGGTGGGAAGCACGAGTTCCAACCTGTATTCGGTGGCGCAGGCGGTCTCCGACTCTCCGATGGGACCCTTCCGTAAACTCTTCAAGGAGGAGGGCGGGCTGTTGCTCGGCACGGAGATGAACTGGATCCAGAATGCGGGCACGGGGCACTGCTGTCTGACGGAAGTGGGGGACGAGCTGTTTATCTTCTACCACGAGGGTGCGGACAGAAGCAGCATCGACCAGAATAACCGCGCGATCTCCTATGTGCGCGCAGGGTTTGTGCAGAACGAGGACGGACTTGAAGTGCTCGTTGCCAACGGTCCGACGTCCTATTCCCTGCAGGCGCTGCCTGCCGCGATCAGCGGATACAAGAATATCGCGCCCGAAGCGACGGTAAGCGCACAGGGTCTTGCCGACGGGAGCGACGCGAAATATCTCAACGACGGATTCTTTGCCTCGCACAGCTACGGCGCCGTAAAGGAAACGGAGTTTGCGTCGGGCGGGGACGCGCAGATCACGCTCACCTTTGACGACTATCGCCCCGTGCGTGCGCTGATGCTCTACAACAGCATCGATTACAACAAAGCGTTCTATCAGATCGCGCGTATCACGCTCGAAGTGCGTACGGAGAGCGGCGCGCAAGGGACGGCATACATTACGGGCGCGTCGTTCTCGTTTGACGAAAACACCTGCTACGCTTCGCAGGAGCTGATGTTTGCGGGGAGCAACCTTGTGGTGGAATTTGCCGAAGTGGAAGTAAAGAGTATTACGATCACGTTCCGCGTGCCGACGGGCAGAACGATCGCCGCAGTGGGCGATGTCTGGGTGCTCGGGAAATAAGCATCAAGGGAGGAAAAGACGATGAAAAAAAGACTTGCTGTCGGGATTTTGGCAGTATGTGCGGCGGCGTGCCTTGTGGCGGGCGGCTGTGCCGTCAATCCCACGCAGGAGGAGCTTGACCGTCTGCAGGGCGGCCACAGCATAGAAAACGGAGAATATGAAAACGGCTATCTCGGTTCATTTGCGCAGGATGCGGATATGACGGTGGACGGCGTGCTTGACGAGGATGTCTGGCAGAACAACGGCACGGCATACACCTTCACGCACGAGATGTCCACGGAGGCGAACCCCGTTTCGATGACGACCATGAGCTATCTGGGCGAAAACGGGCTGTATGTTGCGTTTGACGTTTCCGATCAGGCGATCTACTATTCCTCAGACAGACGTGCCTCGGGCAATACGTCGGTAGAGCTGTATGTGGGCGCCGTGGACGCGGTAGAGTGGAACGGCAACAGCTTCCGTATTTCCGTTGTCCCGACGGGGCAGGACAGCTGCACGACGGAAATGCGTACCTATCGTACCAAGACTGCCGTCTATCACGATAACGAGACGCTCAATACCGAGTGGGCGCTCTGGAACAAGGCGCACATTGCGGGCTGTCATATTGACGGCATGGGCATCAACACGAGCTCCAACAACGGCTATTCCATTGAGCTGTTTATCCCGTGGGAGAGCCTCGGGCTTTCGGAAAAGCCTGAAATGGTGCAGTATATGACGGCGTTCTATCACGTGGAATCGGAGGCAAGCGATGCGGCGAGCGTGTGGACGAAGTGCAATCCCAACTGCGGCACGAATGCGCTCGGAAGCTACCTGGTCGCCTCCAATGATGCGATCGGCCTGTATTCCGAGATGGCGGATGCATGGCTGACGCCCGTTGATTCCTACATGACGATCGACGGCGTGTTTGATGAGGACGTCTGGAACTTGCAGAACGAGTTTGTCTATGAAGTGGATAAACCTGCAAACAGCGTGTATGCGACGGTCGGCACGACGGCGCATCTCTCGGACAAGGGCGTCTATCTTGCGGTGCGTGTGCGCGACAGCGAGATCCATGCGACCAATGCGCGTGCCGTCAACCTCAACACAAGCCTTGAGATCTGGCTACAGTCCGCGGACGCGAATGCCGTCTCGACGGAGTCCATCCAGCTGCGCGTCGACGCACTCGGCAACGTGGCAAAACACTGCGGACGGGAAACCAACAGTTTCTCGGAAAAGTATTTCAAGTCTGTCTCGGCGGTTCAGCTGCTCGGCTGTGAGGAGCAGGACGGCGTTGTCTCCTCGACGGATGCGACCGGATTTGACGTGGAAATCTTTATTCCCTATGAGTCGCTCGGGCTTACGCAAAAACCCGAAACGATCGCAGTTTATCCGCAGTATATCCATGCGGAGGATATCGAGAACACGACAAAGCCTTCCTCCAACAACGATGTATGGTCGTTCTTCCAGCTCTCCAACCAGACGACGGCAAAGACGAACAGCCGCAACGCGTTCGTGCGCCTTTCGGACGGAAGCTATCCCTCCGAGCTGTATGCCGACGATCTTCTCTTCAATGCATCCGAACTCACCGCAGACGGCGGATATACGACGGAAATTTCCGTCACGCGCCAGTATACGGGAACCATTTCCAACTGCTTTGTCAACATTCTTCCCGCAAGCGTCAGGGGCGTACAGTCGAAGACGGACGGCGTAACGTTTACGGAAGGAGCGGACGGATACACGATTGCGTTTACAAAGGCGTTTGTCGATTCGATCGACGAAGTTGCGTCTATCAGTGCTGAAGCGGACGGAGCGCAGCTTACGTTCTCTGCGATCTATCTGCCCGTCATGGCGGACGGCCGCATCACCGAGACAGACGGATATCAGACGCTTCCCGTCGGATTCTCGACGGTGGACAACCACGGCTATGAAGCTTCGGGTCGCATCTACGCAAGGATCGGGGAGTACGGCGTTGCATTCGGCATCGTGATGGATCAGGACTACATCAACGTGCAGGGCAATGCGACGGGCAACAACGGCGGCGGCATCGAGATCCGCATGGCGAACGCCACGGACGCGGTCACGGGGCTTTGGTGGCGTATCTTCTCGGACGGAACGGTGCGTACCAATACCAGCCTCACGGCGGGCGCGCCTTCGACCGATCGTACGACGACGCCTGTGGGCAGTGTCGTGTTCGGCGTCGGCACCGTGGCAAACGATCCCTCCGATCTCTCCAAGGGCTACAATCAGATGACCGTGGAATTCTATGTTCCCTATTCTGCGGTGGGAGCAAGCAGCGCAGAGGACTTCTATCTCGCCGTCGGCCTGATTGCAACCAGAAAATCGGATAACGGAACGCTGCGCACCGTGTGGATGGACGGCTCCAGTCCCGACCCTGCGGTACCGACGCAGGACGGCTGGCTGCACCTCTCCGACCTTGATACGGCGAAGTTGTCTGCAACGTCTGTTCAGGCGTTCTTCGGGCAAGCATCCTTCCGTATGGACGCTTCCATTTCGGAATATCTCTACTTCACGGGCGTCGAATTTACGGGCGGAGGAACGGTCACCGAAGGGGAAAAGGGCTATTACAGCTATACCATGACGGGGACACAGACGGAAACGCTCACGGCGCGCCTCGGTACAGGGACATACGCCAGCACGGCGGAGGTGACATTCACCTACAATGCGCCTCCCATTTCCTATGACGGGAAAGTGGATGAAAAGGATGCGTACGCGAATGTGCCGTACACGTTCTATGCAGTCAACTCGCAGGAGATGGAACTCACGGTCTACGTCTATTATGATACGGACGGCGTCGGAGTTGCGATCGTGATGGATTCTGCGTATATCAATTACGGAACTGCGGCAACGGGCAATAACGGCGGCGGATTCGAGCTGCGCATGGCAAATGCGACAGACGCAGGAACAGGTCTTTGGTGGCGCGTTTTTGCGGACGGAACGGTGCGCACGAGCACCAACCTCACCGCGGGAGCGCCCTCGACGGATCGTACGGATGCACCTGTCGGCAGCCTTGCGTTCAAAGTCGGGCTTGTTGCAAACGATGAACAGGATGCCTCCAAGGGCTACAACCGCATGACGGTGGAATTCTATGTGCCTTATTCGGCGATCGGCGCGACAAATGCGGACAACTTTTTCATTGCGATCGGTGCGATTGCGACTAAGTCGGACAATACGTCGATGGCAACGCGCTGGATGGACGGTTCTGCAACCACGATCCCTGCCGCACAGAACTGGCTCACGGCGGCGCAGATCGTCGGCGCAGCGCCTGCCGATCAGTCGGTCATTGCGGCAGAAGGTGTGGCGTCCTTCCGCGTCGGGTCGGCGCTCTCCGAGTTTGTCTATTTCAAGAATGTCACATTCGGCGATAAGGTCGTAACGGAAGGTAAAAAGGGCTATTATACCTATACCATGACGGGCACGGGGACGGAAGTGCTCACGGCAACGGCAGGAGAAAAGACGGCTTCGATCACGCTCGTCTACGAGGGCGCGCCGACGCTGGACGGAACTGTTTCGGCGGACGAATACGAGCATTCCTTCTCGTTCTCCACGGCGGGAGCCGGCAAGGATGACAACGACTACGCGACGGTGACGATTGATTGGATCGAGCGCACGGATGCGATCTATATTGCCTTCAAGGTTTCGGAAAATACGGCAAAGACGCTGACCAATACGGGAAGCGGCAATCAGGGAACTGCAGGCGTCAACTTTGTGATCAGCAACGCAGGGTTTGAGACAGCCGATTATTATCGTGCGTACGCATCGGGGCTGGCGCGGTCGAGATATGACTTCGGCGGCGGATCGTATGTGCCCGGGACGCCCGCAGCGCTCTATAACATGAAGGGGAGCGAAGCGCTTCCCGCGAGCGGCGAGACCACGACGGGGATCACGGAATATGTGCTCGAGTGGAAGATCTCCTTTGCCGATTTCGGGGTTGACAGTGCAGATGGGCTGTACTTCCTGTTCGGATGGATCAATTCGGGCAGTGCCGACAGAGTCTATGACAAGGCGGACGGCACCGTGAAGAGCACGGACTCTGTGATCGCTACGCTTGACAACTATCTCACGATTGCAGACATGCTTGCGCTGGAGACGGCGCAGGCAGGGCAGGAGGCATAACGATGAAGAAAATGCTTGCATGCCTTTCGGCGGCTGCAGTGCTTTCGCTAACATGTGCGGGGGGCGCGCTTGGCGCGCTTCCCGCATCTGCCGAGGAAAATACCATCGACGTATGGCTGATCGGCGGACAATCCAATGCAGTCGGTTATGCACAGGGGCTACCTCAGACGAACGACGATCCGCGTTTTTCGGAGGGCTTTGACAATGTTCTGTTCTGGGGCGAGTACGAATCGGACGTCTCTTCCGTGCTCCCGACCGATTTTGTACCCGTGAAAGCGGGGTACGGTAAGGCGTATTCCACGAGCGACCGCCGCAGCGGCGCGGAGCTCGGGATTGCCTCCGCGCTCGGCGATTCGGGAACGATGAGCGCCGTCATAAAATATGCATGGGGCGCGACATTCCTCTATCCCGATACGACAAATGCCGCATCCACGAACTACGGCACCTGGACACCGCCTTCTTATCGGGAAGAACACAGCGTCGGCGGCGGCAAGATCGGGATTCTCTACGATAATTTTTTGGACATTGTCGCAGAGGGGCTGAATAAGCTTGAAGAGAAGGGTTATACGCCCGTCATCCGCGGAATGTGGTGGATGCAGGGCGAGGCGGAAGCGAATACCAAGACGTATGCAGATGCGTACTATGAGCTGCTCACCGACCTCATCAGCGATCTTCGCAGCGATCTTACGCAGGTGACGGGTCAGGATTGCTCCTCCATGTCCTTTGTCATCGGTAAAATTTACCGCAACCCCGCGTATTCCGCCATGTCGCAGATCGAAACCATCCGCGCGGCGCAAGAGCAGGCAGCGCAGACGCTCGTAAACGTCGCCACGGTGGACTGCACAGGGCTTGCGCAGCAGGACGGCTGGCACTTCACCGCGGACGCACAGCTCTATCTGGGCGAGCAGTTTGTGCAGAAAGTCACCGGAATGGACGGAAAATACTGGGTGTCCTGCGCGTCCGATTATATCGATTTTTCGGGCGGCGGCGCCAAACAGCAGGGTGAGACGGTCACGATCACCGTTTCCGCCCGCCGCGGCTACCGTATCGAAGATGTGACCATGCAGATCGGCATGCAGGAGCCCGTCTCCGTCACTCTGACAAACGGGCGCTACACCTTTGTCATGCCCGAAAGCAATGTCAGTTTTACGGTCAATGCGCAGGCGCTCGAGCTGTATCAGCTGACAAAATATGAGAGCAACGATGCCTCAATGGGCAGTATTTACCCCTCTGCCGAAGCGAGTGCGGGTTGGTATGAGGGCGAACAGGTACAGATCTTTGTGCGCCCCGCCGAGGGGTACACCGTTGCCCGCGCAACCGTGAACGGCACGGAAATTGCCGCCGTCGGCGAACAGAACGACGGCCTTGTCTATGAGCTGAATGTGGCGGCAGACGTAGAGTTTTATGTGGAATTTGCCTCAGAGCAAACGCAGCCCGCTCCGCCCGAAGAGCCTTCCGATGAAACCCCCGAGAACAATCCGAACACGGGGCTTTGGGTCGGGATCGGCGTCGGCGGTGCGGTCATTGTTGCCGCAGCTTTGGTGCTCGTCGTGATTTTTGTCCGCAAGCGCAAATGACAAGCCGATGTCTTATAGAAGACCACATATAAGACAAGCAAAATAAAATTTTCATGGTGTCAGAAAAGGACGGAAAAAGGACGGAAACGTGAAAAGCGTTTCCGTCTTTTTGTTGCTTAACATAGTTTTGTTTCACGATTTTTTGTTTCACGATGCGGGCAAACCGTTCTTTCGTATGGGGGAAGCTCCTTTGCGCATACTACGCAAAGGAGCTCTCTTTTTCTGTTTTGGAAGGGGCTTGATGCATTGCAGTCGGACAGTGTTGCGAAGATCAACAATATTTTCAGTGCAAAAAGAGCAAAAAAATGCGATTTTGTTGCTGTTATTCAATATATTATGTCGTAAAACTTTTGTCCTGGTTTTTCTTTCCAAAACACTTGATTATAGCCAAATGCTCTGTTATAATAGTATCAGAGATTTTGTCTCCTGATTTGTCATGCAAAAAAACAGGAAAGCGACGAAAAATCCGAGCCGTTTATCCGAACGGAGCGATTCTGGCGCAATTGATGCCAGGGCGTACGGCGAAGCGTTTCGGCGCAGCATTTTTGCGAGATGGCAGAAGGCAAATTCCGAAGGCACATTTATAAGAAAGCAATCAGAAAGCAATCGGGAGTTGTTTGAACGCGCCAATGAAGATATTACAGATTTCAAACTATTATTTCCCTTTTATCGGAGGCATTGAGCAGGTCACGCGCGACTGTTCGGATGCATTGAAGGGCGAGCATGAAGTGAAGGTGTTCTGCTTCAATCATGAGAAGGGGGATAAGATTGATGAAGTGGACGGAGTGGAGATCATCCGTGCGGGATGTTTTGCCAAAGTTGCGTCACAGTCTCTGTCCTTTTCCTATGGCAAACTTCTGAAAAAGACGCTGCGCGAGTTTGCGCCCGACGTCGTCATTTTTCATTATCCCAATCCGTTTGCGGCGCATTTTCTTCTGAAGCATTTGAAGCGGCTGAAAAACTGCAAGCTAATCGTCTGGTGGCATCTGGACATCACGAAGCAGAAGATCTTAGGGAAATTATTCAAGGGACAGAACAAGCGGCTTCTGCGTCGTGCGGACAAGGTCGTCGCGACCAGCCCCAAGTATATTGAAGGCAGCCGTTTTTTGCAGTCGGTCCGCGAAAAATGCGTCGTCATTCCCTGCTGCGTGAACGATTCGAGAATGCACCCGGGTGCAGGTGTGCTCGCCCGCGCAGAGGAACTGAAGAAGGAAAACGAGGGAAAGACCGTCTGTCTTGCAATGGGCAGGCACGTTCCCTACAAGGGCATAGAATACTTGGTCCGTGCGAGCAAATTGCTGGATGAAAATTTTCTTGTGTGGATCGGCGGGCGCGGTCCTTTGACGGAGGAGCTCAAAGCACTTGCGGCGGACGACAAAAAGGTTACTTTCCTCGGAAGAGTGGAAAATGATGAACTTGTCAGCCGCATTCTTGCCTGCGATATTTTCTGTTTCCCGTCCATTACCAAGAATGAGGCGTTCGGCATCGCGCTTGCCGAGGCAATGGCGTACGCAAAACCTGCCGTCACGTTCACGATCGAGGGCTCGGGCGTCAATTATGTCTCTTTGGACGGCTTGACGGGCATCGAGGTGGAAAACCGCAATGTTGCAGCATATGCGGAGGCGATCAAAAAGCTCGCTTCGGATGCACAGCTTCGCAAGACGTACGGCGAGAACGCAAAGCGCCGTGTGGAAGAGCTTTTCACGAACGAAAAATTCACGCAGAACGTAAATGACCTTTTGGAGAGCCTATGAACGTCTATCCTGTCATCATGGCCGGAGGGGGAGGAACGCGGTTCTGGCCGCTCTCCAGAAAGGAGACCCCCAAACAACTTTTGAATTTAAGCGGAAAGGATGCGATGATCAACGAGACCATCGCCCGCCTTGTTCAGGTCGCTGACAGCGACAGCATTTTTATTGTCACCAATGCCGCGCAGGCGGAGAAAATGACGCGTATCACGGCGGGCAGAGTGCCGCAGGGAAACATTCTCAAAGAGCCGTCCGCGCGCAACACGGCTGCCTGCGTCGGGTATGCTGCCATTAAAATTTTAAAGACGCTCGGTGACGGCGTGATGGTCGTCACGCCCTCCGACGCCTACATCCGCGACGAAAAGGAATACGCGCGCCTTCTGCGCGTTGCCATTCAGGCGGCGAAAGAGAAGAACGCGCTCGTGACGGTCGGGATCACGCCGACCTTCCCTGCAACGGGCTACGGGTATATCTGCTGCGAGCAGGACGTCGGTCCCGTGAAAAAGGTGAAGCGCTTTGTGGAAAAGCCCGACCTTGAGACGGCGAAGGCGTATCTTGCAAGCGGGGACTATGTCTGGAACAGCGGCGTGTTTGTCTGGAAGGCGTCCGTTATTCTTGAAAAGTTCCGCACGCTTTTGCCCGATATCTATGAAGACCTTGAAAAACTCGCCGCGGCATTCGGCTCGCCCGACGAGGAGAAAGTTTTAGAGGAAGTATATCCTCAGATCCGTTCCATTTCGGTGGACTACGGGATCATGGAAAAATCGGACAATATTCTTGTCGTTCCGGGTGAGTTCGGCTGGAACGATGTGGGCAGCTGGGATATGATGAACGTGCTTCATGCCGAGGACGCAAAGGGCAATATTGCGCTCGGGGACGCGCTTGTCGTGGACAGCACGAACACGACGGTGTATGCAGGTTCGCGGCTTGTCGCTGTGGTCGGCGTGGACGATCTTGTCGTCGTGGAGACAGAGGACGCCGTCATGGTCTGCCCCAAGTCCAAGGCGCAGGACGTCAAAAAACTTGTGGATGCGCTCAAAGAACAAAAGAGGACGGACGTGCTGTAATGGATGTGAAAGCAGAGTATACAAGATGGTGCACCGATCCCGTCTTTGACGAGGCAACGCATGCGGAGCTTCGGTCGATCTCCGACGAAAAGGAGATCGAGGATCGTTTTTATAAAAATCTCTCCTTCGGGACGGGCGGCCTGCGCGGCGTGATCGGCGCGGGCACCAACCGCATGAACCTCTACACGGTCGGAAAAGCGACGCAGGGGCTTGCGGATTTTATCCGTACACAGACGCAAAGCGGCTCGGTTGCCATTGCCTATGACAGCCGCAGGATGTCTCCCGAATTTGCCATGCGCGCGGCATGTATTCTCGCGGCGAACGGCATCAAGGCGTATTTATTTGAATCGCTGCGCCCGACGCCCGAGCTCTCCTTTGCCGTGCGCTTTCTTCATGCAACGGCGGGCATTGTCATCACGGCGAGCCACAACCCGCCGCAGTACAACGGTTACAAGGTATACTGGAGCGACGGCGGACAGATCGTGCCGCCCTACGATAAACGCATCATTGACTGCGTGAATGCGGTCAAGGATTACGACTGTGTGCGTACCATGTCGGAGGAAGAGGCGAAGAGCGCGGGCATGCTTGAGATCATCGGCAAAGAGATCGATGACGCGTACATGGCCGCCATCAAGACGCTTGTGCTCGAACATGGTGCCATTCAAAAGATGGCAAAGGACATCCGCATTGTCTATACGCCGCTCAACGGCACGGGATATATGCCCGTGACGCGCGTTCTTTCCGAGCTCGGATTTGAACAGGTCTTTACGGTGCCCGAGCAGTCGCAGCCCGACGGGAATTTCCCGACGCTGCGCTATCCCAATCCCGAGGATCCAGCGGCATTTTCGTATGCGCTGGCGCTTGCCGAAAAAGTGAATGCGGACATCATCCTTGCGACCGATCCCGATGCGGACAGGCTGGGCGTGTACGCCAAGGATTCCGCTACGGGGAAATATATGCCGTTTACGGGCAACATGAGCGGGTTGCTCATTGCCGAATATGAACTCTCCCGCCGCGAGGAAAAGGGACTCTTGCCCGCGGACAGGGCAGACGGCGCGCTCGTCACGACCATCGTCTCTTCCAATATGGCGTTCCCCATTGCGAGGGCATACGGATTGAGCGTCGTGGAAGTGCTCACGGGATTCAAATATATCGGCGAGCAGATCAAGCTCTTTGAAGAGGCGAGGGAGAAGAACGGCGGAAAGCTCGATCATAAAAAAGGCGCGTATGAATATGAGTTCGGGTTCGAGGAGAGCTATGGCTGCCTCGTAGGCACGCACGCGCGCGATAAGGATGCAGTCGTTGCCGTCATGGCGCTGTGCGAAGCGGCGGCGTATTATAAGTCGCTCGGAAAGACGCTCTGGGATCAGATGCTGGAAATTTACGCAAAATACGGATATTACCGTGAGGCGCTGGAGAGCATCACCATCCCGGGGGCGGAGGGTGCGCAGAAGATCGAGGCGATCATTGCAGACCTTCGCGCGGATATCCCGCAGACGATCGGAGAAGAGAAAGTGATCGCCATGCGTGACTATCGTGCGGGGATTCGCACATCGCTTGCGGACGGGAAACAGACGCAGCTTTTGCTTCCGAAGAGCAATGTGCTCTATTTTGAGCTTGAGGGGGACGGCTGGTGCTGTGTCAGACCCTCGGGCACGGAGCCGAAGATCAAATTCTACTTTGGCGTCAAAGCCGATACCATGCAGAAGGCGGACGAAAAACTTCGTCTTCTCAAAGCGGGACTGCTTGAACTTGCGAAATAACAGCTTATGAAGTGTCTTGTACTCGCGGGCGGCAGCAGCGACAGGCTCTGGCCGTTGTCCCGCAAAGATTTTCCCAAACAATTTATGGAGATCCGCGAGGGTCGGTCTCTGTTTCAGGAGACCATTCTGCGGAATATTCCGTTCTGCGACGAGTTCATCATTCTCACCAACAAGCGGTATGAGAACGTCGTCAAGGGACAATTGCAGGCATTTCAGAGCCTGAATTGCTCCATTGTGTCGGAGAGCTGTGCCCTCAAGACGGCTCCGCCCGTCATTGCGTATGCCAAGGACTGCGAGCCTGACGAACAGCTTCTCATCGTCTCCTCCGAATGCCTGGTGGAGGGGGACTATGCCGCAAGCATCGCGAAGGTCAAGGAGATCGCCGCGCAGGATAAAATGGCGATCGTGACCTGCAAACCGACGAACACGCGGGACGGCTATAATTTCATCAACGTGCGCGGGAAGACCGTTTCCTGCAGTTCCAAGCGCGGCAAGAGCAGCCTCTGGGATTGCGGGATCATGGGGGTCAAGGCGTGGGTGCTTCTGTCTGTTTTGCCCCATGCGACGGTGGAGGACAGCGAAAAACTGCGCATTGTGAACGGGGAACTCGTCTCCGATTCGCCCGTTATTCCGGTGAGTCTCTCCAAGATTCTGCATACCGATAAGTGCGAACTGGTCACGGCAACGTTCGAGTGGACGCGCATCACGGATACCACATCTTTTTATGAATACGTCGGCAAGACGGCGAAAACGGACAGCAATTCCATTGCTTACAACTGCAAGGGCGTTGAGATCGTCAACATGGTCGGCAAAAAACTTGTCGTTGCGAACGGACTGAAAAATGTCGTTGTGGTCAATACGCGCGATACGGTGTATATTTCGGACAAGGCGCGTGAGGCGGATGCCAAGAGCATTGCGCAGAAGTACTATAAATCCAAAAAACGCTATTTCGATATTCCGCCCAAGCGCTATCTGACGTGGGGGACGGAGGAGACGCTTTACACGACGGCACAGATCGAAGTGAATAAAGTGGTGGTGTATCCGTCTGAGGAATACCCCACGCAGGGCAAGCGCGGATATGTGACCAATATTCTGCTTTTGCAGGGAATGGCGCGCCTGCGCGGGAAGGATACCGAGATCGACTATGCCGTCGATCAGAACATTGTCATCTCGGACACGGCGCCTTACGAGATCATCAATACGGGCAAGAACAATCTGGAACTTCTGTCCACGGTGCGCCGTCAGAAGCCCATCGTTCATAAGAAGAAGGATTCGCCCGATCTGTTGGTGAAGCTTGCTCCCGTGTTCAAGGATAATCTTTGGGGCGGGACAAGGATCCGCGATGTCTTTCATAAGGATGTGGGGGATTCGGACGTTGTTGCCGAGAGCTGGGAGCTCTCCGCGCATCCCGACGGCGAGTCGCTGATCGCAGAAGGGGAATTTGCGGGCATGACATTCCCCGAATACATCGATACGATCGGACGGGACAAACTGGGTTGGAAGGCGCAGGGGTATGAGAAATTCCCCATCATGATCAAGTTCATTGACGCCAAAGAAAATTTGTCCATTCAGGTACATCCTGCCGATGAATACGCTCTTTCCGTTGAAGGACAGTACGGCAAGAGTGAGATGTGGTACATCCTGGAGGCAGATGAGAATGCCTGCATCTATGTCGGGTTCAACCGTGACGTTACGCAGGAAGAGCTGCGTCAGCGCATTGAAAACGATACGCTGATGGAAGTGCTCAACCGCGTTCCCGTGAAAAAGGGAGATGCGTATTTTCTTGCGGCGGGGACAGTGCATGCGATCGGTGCGGGATGTTTTATCTGTGAAATTCAGCAGTCCTCCAACGTCACATACCGATTGTACGACTACGGCAGACGGGACAGGGACGGAAAGAAACGGGAATTGCATGTCGATAAGGCACTCGATGTTCTTGATATGCATGCAGTCACGCCCAAGACTTTCGATCGGTTTGACGCGGTCATGGGTACCGATTTCGTCCGATCGGTCATCGGCGAGTGCAAGTATTTTTCGGTGACGCAGTACTTTGTGGACGGGGAGTGCGATTTGCCGCAATCGGAGGCAAGTTTCCAGGCGATCGTCATTATCGAGGGCGAAGGGACGGTCTCCGACGAACAGCTCACTTATAAATGCCTGGCGGGGGATACCTTCTTCTCGGCCGCCAAGAACAGGGTGACGCTCAAGGGCAAGATGAAGGTCCTGGTCGCAAGCGTATAAGGAGAAGAGAATGAAAATCGCAATTGATTGCAGGTATCTTGGAAAATCGGGAATCGGACGGGTGTGTCAAGGCATTCTTGATCACCTTGATTATAACGAGCATGAGTATTTTCTCATCGGAAACGAGGAGAAGCTGAGAGCATATTCTCCGGCGTATATCATTCCCAACGACGAAAATCCGTTTTCGCCGAAAGGACTTTTCTCATTTCCAAAGATGATCAATCAATTCTGCGATTGCATCATTATTCCCAATTTTATTATTCCTTACGGGATCAAAATTCCTGTATACAGCGTGATGCACGATCTGATTTTCCTTGATCTTCCCAAGATCACGACAAAGGGATTTTTGGATTACCGCATCAAAAAGATGCTCTTAAAGCGCTGCATGAAAAAGTCGGTCCGTATCGCATGTGTTTCCGGATTTACAAAATCGCGCTGTGAGCACTATTTCCCCAAATATGCGGGGAAGTGTTATGTCAACTATATCGGGCTTTCCGAAGAGGTTCTAAACTTTGATACGAGCGGAATCGAAAAGACGAACAGTATTATTTATGTCGGGAATGTAAAGCCGCATAAAGGATTGAAGACGCTGATCGATGCTTTTCATATGCTTCCCAAGGGAATGTATCAGCTGAAGATCATCGGGGAAAAAGAAGGTTTTCTTGTCGGAATGAAGGAGGAGGACCTGCAATCGGACGACGTTATCTTTACGGGACGGCTCAGCGATGATCAGTTGCTCCGTGAGATCGCTTCCGCAAAGTTTCTCGTGCAGCCGTCTCTTTATGAGGGATTCGGCCTTCCTCCGCTTGAAGCGCTCTATTTGGGAACGCAGCCGATCATATCGGATATTCCTGTTTTCAAAGAAGTCTACGGCGATCTTCCGGTAATATTCTTCAAAACCGAAGATGCAAAAGATCTGGAAAATGTACTGATAAGAGCGCAAAGGGTTTCCTTTACGGCGATTTCAGAATTTACTCAAAAGTATCATTATCAAAATTTTGCCAAGCGATTGATTTCGTTTATAAAATAAAAGGAAAAACATGGAGATAGTTTCCGCACAAAAAAACATCAATAAAAAAGAAGTCGCTTCGTCAACGATGGATCTAGTTATCCACGCATTTTGTTTTATCAGTGTGTTGTTGATCGGGGCAGATATCTGGGGACTCGATGTAGGCGTAAACCTAAGATACGATCAAGTTTTCTTAGGTATTTTAACAATCCTTCTTGTGATCAATCAAAAATATCGTTTTACATGGAATCCGTGGATTGCGCTCTTTCTTGTGGCAAGTTTTGTCTCCACATTATTTGCTGTGAGTATTGTGCGCGGGGCTATGTTCTATTTTTCAATTGTTTACAATGTGGTTTTCTTGTTTTATGCCTTTGAAAGTTATGTGCGGGCATATGGGCTGAGAAAGTTTATAAGTATATTCCGCGCTACAATGTATGTTCAGTTTATCATTATGGCTTTACAGGTGCTTTTAAAATTAGGGCTGGGATTTGAGTTTTCTTTTCTTCCATCCTATGGAGAGCATATGGGGGTTCCGCGGTTCAGTTTGTGGTTTTATGAGCCGAGTTACCTTGTAACGTATCTATGTTTTTGGTTTGCATTGTCGCTTTACATGTTTCTTATAGAAGGGAAGAAGAGATATCTGAAGGATATTTTGATGGCGCTTGTTATGTTCTTGATGGCGACATCAACGACCGGATTTTTGGGAATAGCTTTATCTTGCGCTGTAATTTATGTGATCTGGATTGTAAAAGGATTTACCGCAAAAAAGCTCATTTTTCCTTGTATTGTCTTGCTTGGATTTTTGGTCTTTCGTTTTGGATTCAGTTCGATTTATGAAGTTTTCTTTGCGCGGTTATTCAACCAATCTCTTGACAGCGCGTCGGGGGGCAGAATTTCTGCTTGGTTAGAGACATGGCAGGTATTTATAAAAAATCCGTTGTTTGGCGTTGGGCCAGGAAACTACGGATTATATCTCGGAAAGGATGCGGGAACAGTTCCTTCCAACGTGACGTTAGAGTTGATGTCGACTGTTGGAATATTTGCCACGATTGCTTTTTATGGTCTTACAATTTCATTGTGCGTCCGTTCGAAACGGCTTTATCGTTCAGTAAAGAGTAAAAATAGCGCGCTTTTGGTTGCCTGTGCAGTCGGACTCATCATTTTCACAATTATTTTGCAGGCGAATCAAGGTTATTTACGCTTATATCATTGGCTGTTTTTTGGGATAATGAGCGGCGGTGTATTTCAGATAGAAAAAGAAAAAGCCCAATAAGGACTATTTCATTTTAAGATGGAGACGGGTAGAATGAAGACAAAAATTATAGCGATGTATCTGCCTCAGTATCATGAGACAGAGGAAAACAATCGTTGGTGGGGAGAAGGCTTTACCGATTGGGTGAGCACGAAAAATGCGGAGCCGCTTTATCGTGGGCACAACCAGCCGCGAGTGCCTCTTGATAAGAATTATTATGATTTAAGCCAGGTCAACGTTTTGAAAGAACAGACACAGATGGCAAAGCAGTACGGGATTGACGGTTTTTGTTTTTATCATTATTGGTTTTCATCTTCTTTCAAGACGCTTTACAAACCCGCGGAGAATTACTTGCAGCATTCGGAGATAGACTTTCCGTTTATGTTTGCATGGGACAACAGTTCCTGGATCCGCACATGGAGCAAGTTCAAAAAAAATGCGAATGCGTGGTCTCCCAAAAAAGACAGTGCAACCGATTCGGGTGAAGACAACGGCGTTTTGGCTCAGCTGGAATACGGAAATTCCGAGGACTGGAAAATTCATTTTGATTATCTGCTTCCATTTTTCCAGGATAACAGGTATATCAAGGTTTCAAATCGTCCGGTGTTCATTTTTTGGAACAATTATCAAAAAGAGACGCTTGTTCAGATGCGTGAGGCGTGGAACACATGGGCGAGAGAAGCTGGATTTGAGGGAATGTATTTTATTACGAGAGACGATCCTTATAAAGATGTCTCCGGATTTGATTCGTTGTTCAACTATGAACCGCAGTTTTCTGGCTGGTTGAATATTGGCTTTTTCGGCAGAGTTTTTCAAAGGATCAGATATCTTTTGGGAAAGGAAACGCTGAAAAAGTATTCCTATGAAAAGGTCTGGAAAAAAATTCTCAGATATGCAGACAAGCATCCTCAGAATTATTACGGCGCGTTTGTCAGATATGACGATACCCCGCGTCGCGGCAAAACGGGCAAAGTGATTGCAGAAGAATCCCCGTCTTGTTTTGAAAAATATTTCAGCAAATTATATTCTCTGTCCTGTTCGAGAGAGAAAGAATTGCTGTTTCTGACGGCTTGGAACGAGTGGGGAGAAGGCGCCTATCTGGAACCTGACACAAAGGATGGGTTTGCGTATCTGGAAGCTGTAAGTCATGTTGTGAATGATCAAGTAAATAAAGTGGGGGATAAATAAACATGAAAGGAATTATTTTGGCAGGCGGCTCGGGGACAAGGCTTTATCCGCTTACAAAAGTAACAAGCAAGCAATTGCTGCCGATCTATGATAAGCCAATGATCTATTATCCGCTTTCGACGCTAATGCTGGCGGGGATTCAGGATATTCTTATCATATCGACTCCGGAGGATACGCCTCGGTTTGAACAGCTTTTCGGGGACGGAAAAAAATTCGGTCTCAATCTGTCGTATGCGGTGCAGCCGTATCCCGGCGGACTTGCACAAGCATTTCTGATCGGCGAGGAATTTATCGGGAACGATAATGTCTGTATGGTCCTTGGCGACAATATTTTTTATGGGAACGGCTTGAAGAAGAACCTCTCAAGGGCAAGAGAAAACTTGGACGCGGGGAAAGCCACGGTTTTTGGCTACTACGTACCTGATCCCGAGAGATTCGGAGTAGTAGAATTCAATGAAAACGGGCAGGCGGTTTCCATTGAAGAAAAACCTTCCGAGCCCAAATCAAACTACGCGGTTGTCGGACTTTATTTTTATCCCAATGATGTCGTACAGGTGGCAAAACGTATTCGGCCTTCGGCGCGCGGGGAACTTGAGATTACTTCAGTCAATCAGGATTATCTTGGACGCGGGGCATTGGAAGTAATTACATTTGGTCGTGGGTTTACTTGGTTGGATACCGGAACGCATGAATCGCTTGCCGATGCGACGGCATTTGTACGCATGATTGAGCAGCATCAGGGACTGAAAATCAGTTGTATTGAAGAAATTGCCTATCAAAACGGTTGGATCGGCAGGGATGAATTGCTCGCTCAGGCGGAACTGATGAAGAACAATGATTACGGAAAACACTTAAAGCAAGTTGCGGACGGAAAGATACTTTATTGATTCAGGAGATGAAGATGGATGTATCGGTGATCATGATCAACTACAATACGTTTGATCTGACAAAGGATGCACTGGAGAGTATTTTTAAGCATACCGAAGGGCTCCAATATGAGATTATTCTGATTGACAATGCCTCGCCGGATGGTTCCGGTGAGCGACTTCGCGATCTGTTCGGTGAAAAAATTGTCTATTTGCAATCGGGAGCGAACCTTGGAACGACAAAGGCATTTAATCTTGGTTTGAAGCAGGCAAAAGGCAAATATATTTTATGGCTGAACACCGATATCCTGATCAAAGAAAACTTTATCAAAAAGCTCTATGATTATATGGAAAGCGATCCGAACTGCGGCGTATGTGGCGGGAATTTACTCGATTTCAAAGGCAGGCCGGTAGATTCGTTCCGAAGGGCATTTGAAAATGTAGGGACAATGAGAAGGCGATATAGCATTTTCATAAATTTACTTTTGCTATTTCCGCATAGACGCTTTGGATACAATTATTCAAAAAAACCTCGTCGTGTAGCATGGGTTGGCGGGGCCGATATGATGGTTCGGCGTTGTGTATTTGATGAAGTCGGCGGATTGGATGAAGTCATTTTTATGTATGCAGAAGAGATGGAGTTTCAATATCGCGTAACAAAATTGACAAAATATACAATTGTATCTGTGCCCTGGGCGCATATGTATCATTTGGAAAATGGAAGCATCAAACCAAAGAAAAAAAAGTTTAATGAAGAGTGGGAAAGACTCATGTTGCTGGGATTTCCGAGATATTTGTATAAATGGTTTGGGGTTCCAGAAATAAAAAAATATTTGAAGGTAAAGATTTCAGGGGCAAGGAAGTTATATTATATTTCAAAGCTAAAGAGAGATGCTCAGCAAGCCGAAAGATATAAAAGGCAGATAGAACTTTATCATGAATATTTGAATAATTTTGACTCATACGTAATGAGTTTAAAAGGCGAGAATGAATAAATTTTTATTGAAGGAGATTGACGGATGACAATCATTGTAACAGGCGGAGCGGGATTTATCGGCAGTAATTTCATCTTTCACATGCTGGGCAAGTATCCCGAATACCGTATTGTGTGTCTGGACAAACTGACTTATGCGGGGAATCTTTCCACGCTCAAAGGCGTAATTGACAACCCCAATTTCCGCTTTGTCAGAGCGGACATCTGCGATCGGGAGGCGGTGTACAGGCTTTTTGAGGAAGAGCATCCCGACGTCGTTGTCAATTTTGCTGCCGAGAGCCATGTGGATCGTTCGATTGAAAATCCCGGCATCTTTTTGCAGACAAATATCATGGGTACCGCTGTTCTGATGGACGCGTGCCGCAAGTATGGAATCGGGCGGTTTCATCAGGTCTCGACGGATGAAGTCTATGGCGATCTGCCGCTCGATCGTCCCGATTTGTTCTTTACGGAGCAGACACCGTTGCATACATCGAGTCCCTACTCGAGTTCCAAGGCGTCGGCAGATCTTTTGGTTTGCGCCTATCACAGGACATACGGTCTTCCTGTGACCATCAGCCGCTGTTCCAACAATTACGGACCTTATCAGTTCCCCGAAAAGCTCATTCCACTCATGATCGCAAATGCTTTGGCGGACAAGCCGCTTCCCGTCTACGGGGAAGGGAAGAATGTGCGCGACTGGCTGTATGTGGACGATCATTGCAAGGCGATCGATCTCATCATCCACAAGGGAAAAGTGGGGGAAGTGTACAACGTCGGCGGACACAACGAGATGCAGAATATCGATATCGTCAAACTCATCTGCAAGGAGCTTGGCAAGCCCGAGAGCTTGATTACGCATGTAAGCGACAGAAAGGGGCACGATATGCGGTATGCGATCGATCCCGCGAAGATTCATGCAGAGCTTGGATGGCTTCCCGAGACAAAGTTCCAGGATGGCATCAAGAAGACGATCAGATGGTATCTTGATAACAAGGACTGGTGGCAGGAGATCGTCTCCGGAGAGTATCAGAATTATTATCAGAAGATGTACGGGAACAGGAAATGAAGGTCTTTGTCACAGGCGTCAGGGGTCAGCTTGGCTTTGACGTTGTCAATGAGTGTAAAAAACGCGGTTATGAAGTGATCGGTGTGGATATTGAGGAGATGGACATCACCGACGCGAATGCCGTGGAGCGTGTCATCACGGCGGCTTGTCCGGACGTTGTTGTTCACTGTGCGGCGTGGACGGCTGTAGATGCGGCGGAAGAGGCGGAAAATATCCCCAAGGTTCGCGCTGTCAATGCGATCGGAACGCAGAATATTGCAAACGTGTGCAAGATTTTGGGGTGCAAGCTCATTTATATTTCCACCGATTATGTATTTGACGGACAGGGAACAAAGCCTTGGGTGCCCGATCAGAAGGACTATCGTCCGCTCAATGTCTACGGACAGACAAAGCTGGAAGGCGAGCTTGCCGTAGCGGGCACGCTTGAAAAGTATTTTATCGTACGCATTGCATGGGTATTCGGGCTGAACGGCAAGAATTTCATCAAAACGATGCTCAGTGTCGGGAAGAAGTATGATACGGTGCGTGTAGTGAGCGATCAGATCGGAACGCCGACTTATACGTATGATCTGGCACGCCTGCTTGTTGATATGGCTAAAACGGAGAAATACGGTTACTATCATGCGACCAACGAGGGCGGATATATCAGCTGGTATGAATTTGCCTGCGAAATTTTCCGTCAGGCGGGATATCCGACGAAGGTTATTCCCGTAACGACGCAGGAATACGGTTTGTCCAAAGCCAAGCGGCCCTTTAACAGCCGCCTGGATAAGAGTAAGCTGGTAGAGAACGGTTTTGCGCCTCTTCCCGATTGGAAAGAGGCGCTCGGAAGATATCTGAAGGAGATCGGATATGCAGATCACAGTTGAGAAAAATGTCGGCGGGATCGAAGGATTGTGCGTCATCACGCCTGCCGTTCACGGAGACAGCCGCGGATATTTCATGGAGACTTACTCCCTGCGCGATATGCAGGAAGCGGGAATTGACATTACGTTTGTGCAGGATAATCAGTCCATGAGCACAAAGGGAGTTCTGCGTGGATTGCATTTCCAAAAGCAGTTCCCTCAGACGAAGCTTGTGCGCGCGATCAGGGGCAGTGTGTTTGATGTCGCCGTTGATTTGCGCAAGGGGAGTGCAACGTACGGAAAGTGGTACGGGGTTGAGCTTACAGAGGAAAACAAAAAACAGTTTCTCATTCCGCGCGGGTTTGCGCATGGATTTTTGGTGCTCTCCGATGTGGCAGAGTTTTGTTATAAGTGTGATGATTTTTATCATCCCAACGACGAAGGCGGCCTTGCCTGGAACGATCCGTCCATTGGCGTTATCTGGCCGGACGTTGTCGGCAAGTATCAAGGTTCAGCCGACAGTGCGGGCTATGCGCTGACGGATGGGACCCCGCTCAATCTCAGCGAAAAAGATAAAAAATGGGGGAAGATAGACAGTATATTGTAAAAGCATATGGGACGGCAAATTACTACCAAAAAACTTGCTAAAAACATGACCCTTTCTCTTGTCGCACAGCTGATTTCTCTTGCGGCAAGTTTTGTTTTTGGCATGATCGTGCCAAGATATATCGACGAATACCAGTATTCCTATTGGCAGATGTATCTTTTATACGTCGGCTATGTTGGCGTCCTGCATTTTGGACTGCTGGACGGACTGGTCTTGCGTTATTCTCAATATGATTATGATGAGCTCGACAAGGCAAGACTCCGCTCGCAATTTCAGCTTTTGCTGGGATTTACGAGTGCCCTTGCCTTTCTGACTTGTCTAGCCTCTTCTTTTTTTCTCGAGGGCGTAACGCTCTGGATCGTCGTTCTTGTTGCGATCGGCATTATCACGAAAAATATCTTTTTTTATACATCGTATACATTTCAGATCACAAACCGTATCACGCAGTATGCGATTCTTGTCATTCTTCAAAAAGCGGTCTATGCAATTACTGTCGTTATCCTTCTGCTGTGTAAGGTCAATGACTTTTACTGGTATTGTATCGCAGATCTGATGGGGGATGTGGTTGCAATTATCATAGGCGCATGTCTGAATCGAGGTTTGTATTTTGGCAAAGCGCTTGCACTTAAAGAATGCTTTAAAGAATCTTGGCTGAATATTTCTGCCGGCATTATGCTGATGATCGCCAATTTTTCTTTCGGATTCTTAATTGGCGGCGCAAAAATGGTCATTCAGTGGAGATGGGATGAGCTCGTTTTCGGGAAGGTGGCATTCAGCTTCAGTATTTCCAATTTGTTTTTGACCTTCGTCACGGCAATCGGTGTGGTTCTGTTTCCTTCCTTAAAGCGTATGGAAGAGGATCAGCTTCCGAATTTGTATGTCAAGATAAGAGATACCATTTCTCCGCTTCTTTTCTATGTCATGCTGTTATATTTCCCTGGGTGCTGGATCCTGGAAATGTGGCTGCCTGCATATTCAGAGAGTCTTGTCTATATCGGCATACTTTTGCCCATCATCATTTTTTCTACTAAAGTCAGCCTGTTGACCAATAATTATCTGAAGGCTTATCGCAAAGAAAAAATGATGCTGCTTATCAACGTAATTTCTGTTGTGATAGGATTTGTATTGTTCCTTCTCGGGGCGTATGTATTCAGCAGCTTGGACTTTGTGCTGTATTCCACGGTTTTTGTCATCATGCTCCGTTCAATCGCTTCGGAAGTTGCAGTCATGAAGTATGTAAAAAAGAACTTTACGCTTGATTATATCGTTGAGTTTGTCATGACGGTTGCTTTTGTTGCGATCGTACAGCTGCTGTCTCTTTGGTGGGCGTGCCTCGCGTACTTTGGCGTGTTGGTTGTCTATTCTGTTTTGTACAGAAAGCGGATTGCGCTGGTATTTAAGCAAGTCGGAGGGGTTCTTTCCAAAAAGAAAACGCAAAACAGTCCGGCAACCTCGGAATCGGCAATTGCGCCGACTTCGGAAAAAGAAGAGGGGAACTTTCCGCCTTTCGACAACGAAGAGAGTGAAAAAGAGAACAATGAAAGCGAAGAAAACTGAATTTTTGCAGGTGTTGGATTGCTATATAGATGGATAGCGATTTATGCGCAAAAAGAAAGTGAAGATTCCCGCCCGCGGCCTTCAAAGGACCGCGGGCGGGATTGTTTTGACGGCGGCGCCTTAAAGGAAACGGTGACATTTTCTTGTAAATTGCATAGAATTTGCCTGCCGATACATAATGACAGTATACGGAGGTAACTATGAAAGCAACGGGGATCGTGAGAAGGATCGACGAACTCGGACGTGTGGTCATTCCCAAGGAGATCAGGCGTACACTGCGTATCCGTGAGGGAGACCCTTTGGAGCTGTTCACCGATCGTGACGAGCTGATGCTCAAGAAGTATTCGCCCATCGCATCGGTGGAGCGTTTTTCGGAGGGGACGGCGAAGTCTTTGCATGAACAGAGCGGCTATCTTGCGGGTATTTGCGACACGGACAATATTCTGCACGCATTCGGAACGGGCAGGAAGGCGCTTTTGGGGCATGCGGTATCGGACGAAGTGACGGAGCTCATGTCTGCACGGCGCAGTCATCTTGCAAGTCTTGCAGAGGGCGGGCGGATTCTGCCTGTCGTGCGCGACGGCGAGGGTGCGTACACGGCGCAGCTGATTGTGCCCATCGTCTCCGGCGGGGACTGTCTGGGAGCGGTCATTCTTCTTTCGGAGGAGACAGGTGCGGTGATGGAAGCGTCCTGCGTGAAACTTGCGCGTTTAACGGCGGACATCATTGCCAGCCAGTTTATCTGAACCCGCATCTGTGCGAAGAGGAAGCGCCATGGCGCACTTTGCACGGGACTCATGCGGGACGCGCCGCACCCGAACGGGCGCGGCGCGTACATAATGAAACATTCCCATTTTTTCAAAAACGCGGCGATCATCTCCCTTGGCGGATTGCTTGCCAAGGGCATCGGCGCACTTTATCGCATTCCGCTTGCCAATTTGCTGGGCGGCTACGGCGAGGGGCTTTATCACATGGCGTACCCTCTGTTTTGCCTTATGCTGACCTTTTCCTCTGCGGGCATTCCCACCGTTGTTGCGCGAACGGTGGCGGCGGAGCGTGCCTCCGGCAGGGGCGGCGGGACGCTTGCCGCGGCGCTGAAGATTTTTGCGGCGCTCGGGACTTTTGCCGCGCTCATGATGGCGTTGCTGGCGGTTCCTGTTGCGCGGCTGCAGGGGGATGAGGGACTTGTCGGGTGCTATCTTGCGCTCGCGCCTGCGGTGCTTCCCGTGGCACTTCTTGCCGTCCTGCGCGGCTGGTGGCAGGGACAGGGGGAGATGTTCCCGACCGCGATCTCCGAGATCGTCGAACAGCTCGTGAAGGCGGGAGCGGGATTACTGCTCGCCTCGCGCTATGCGGGCGATCCCATCCGTGCGGCGCATGCCGCCCTGCTCGCTGTCACCGTGTCCGAAGTTGTCGCGCTTCTCTTTTTGTCGGTGCGTGCGAGAGAGAAAAGACGCACACTTGCCGTACATCAATGGGGCGGCGGAATGCTTCTCGTTTCGGCTCTTCCCGTGATGGCGAATGCGGCGCTCATGCCTCTTTCGCAGATGCTTGACAGCGTGCTTGTCGTCCGCCTGCTCTCCCGCAGTACGACGCGCGCAGTGCATCTTTACGGCCTGTTTGCGGGGAGTGCGCTCTCTCTCACCTCACTGCCTGCGACGCTGTGCTATGGCCTGGTTGCGGCCGCCGTGCCTGCTGTTGCATCGTGCATGGCAAAGGGGGAGCGGGGCGAAGGCCGCCGACGTGCCTTGTTTGCGCTAGCCGTGACGCTTGCGCTTGCCCTGCCGTGCGGAGCGGGACTGCTCCTGCTCGCACCCTATTTGGTTGGAATGCTCTATCCAGCACTCTCCGCACAGGACGCAACACTGCTGACCAATCTATTGCGGCTGATGTCCGTCTCTGCGGCATCGCTCGCCGCCGTTGATACGCTCTCCGCGTGCCTCACGGCGATGGGACTTGCGCGGCGGGCAGTGCTGTCCATGCTGATTGCAGTCGTCGTGAAAGCGCTGTTGCAGGTCGTGCTTGTCGGTGGGACGCCGCTGGGGATCATGGGCGCGGCGATCGCCACCAACGGGTGCTATCTGGTTGCATTTTTCCTGGATTTGTTCTATACTGTAAGAAAAAAACGGGAGAAGCGCCATGTTGCACATCATAGGATTGGGGACAAAGAAGGGGGAACTGACACAGGACGCGCTCGCGGCGCTCAGGGGCGCGGACGCCGTGTACGTCCGCACCGCGACGCATCCCTCGGCGGAAAGCTTGAAGGAGGCGGAAATTCCCTTTGAGAGCCTGGACGGACTGTACGCGTCCAGCAGAAATTACGATACGTTTGTCACGAAGGCGGTGCGCCTGATCCGAGCAAAGGCCAAGGACGGAGCAGTCTGTTATTGTGTGGACGGCGGAACGTTCGAGGACCGCATTGCGTGTATTTTGGCAAAAGAAAAGGGCGCGAAGGTATATCCCGGCGTATCCAAAAGCGCGGCCGCGGCGGCGAAGGCGGGGATTTGCGGGAATTTTACCGTGATTGCTGCACCCGAAGCGGGGGCGCATGAATTGACTCGTCCGCTCGTTGTATACGATCTTGCCGACCGCGCACTCGCATCCGACGTAAAGCTTGCGCTTTCGGAGCTGTTCGGAGACGAGGCGCCCGCATTTTTTGTGCATGGGGAACACGCAGAGCCGATAGCACTCTTTGAGGCGGACCGTCAGTCGGAGTACGACATGACGTGCGCGCTGGTGCTTCCCGACGAGCCGTTACTTGAAAAGAAGAAATTTGATCTGTATGATTTTCTCGCGGTCATGCGCCGACTGCGCGCGCCCGACGGTTGCCCTTGGGACAGCGCACAGACGCACGCTTCCATCCGTATCAATGCGATCGAGGAGGCGTACGAATTGGTGGACGCGATCGACGCGGACGACGCGGACAAGATGTGCGAAGAGGCCGGCGATGTCCTCATGCAGGCGGCGTTCCATACGCTGATGGAAGAGGAACGCGGTCACTTCACGATGAACGATGTATTAACGGGGCTTTGCCGCAAGCTCATCGACCGCCATACGCACGTATTCGGCAAGGACGCGGCGGCGGGCGCAGACGGCGCGCTCTCCGTTTGGGAAAAGAACAAGATGACGGAAAAGCATCAAGCGACTTTCTCAGACGCCGTCAACGACGTTCCCGAAGGGTTCCCCGCACTCCTGCGCGCACAAAAGATCGTCAAGCGTACTTTGAAGGGCGGATGGAAGTTTACGCGCGAGGACGCAGAAAAAGACGTGCGCGCATCTCTTGAAGCATTGCTCAAATCGGAGGGCGAAACTGCGGAAAAACTCGGAGCGTTCCTGTATGCGGCGGCGCGGCTCGGGTACGTCCTCGGCGGGGACTGCGAGCAGGCGCTTCTCGATGAAGTCAAGCGCCGCCAGGCGGCGTACACCGCATTCGAGGCACAGGTCACGGCGGACGGCAGGGACGTGAACGATCTTACCGAGCAGGAACTTGCCGCGTACATGGGGGAAGCGGAACGTGCTGTCAAGAATTAATATCGCGGGCATGGTATGCCCCTGCAACGTTTTTCTCGCGCCGCTCGCGGGGTATACGAATTATCCCTTCCGCACCATGTGCATGCGGCTTGGCGCGGGACTGACGTTCACGGAGATGGTGAGCGCCAAGGGGCTCTTTTACAACAGCGAGGAGACGAAAAAGTTGCTCTATTGCGGGGATGAGACCCCCAAGGCGGCACAGCTGTTCGGGAGCGACCCCGACATCATGCGCGCGGCGTGCGAGAGCGAACTGCTTGCGCCCTTTGATCTCATCGACATCAATATGGGCTGTCCCATGCCAAAGATCGTCAGAAACGGAGACGGCAGTGCGCTCATGGAGAATTTCCCGCTTGCGGAGAAGGTCATTTCGGCATGCGTGAAGAGCGGGAAGAGGATCTCTGTCAAATTCCGCATCGGCGTGGACGAGGCGCACAAAGTCGCCGCCGAGTTCGCAAAACTGTGCGAGGGTGCGGGCGCATGCATGATTTCGGTGCACGGCAGGACGCGCGATAAACTGTATGCGGGCACGCCCGACTATGCGCAGATCGCCGCGGCAAAGAATGCCGTCAGCATTCCCGTCATAGCCAACGGCGGCGTCTGGTCAAAACATGATTTTGATGATCTTCTGGAGCGCACGGGCGCGGACGGCGGCATGATCGCACGCGCGGCATTGTATCATCCGCAGGTCTTTGCGGAAATTACGGGCAAAACAGCTCCGCCTATCAGTGAACTGTTTGCCCGTCAGCTTGCCGAGACGGAAGCGTTATACGGCGAACACTTTGCCGTCGTATTCATGCGCAAGATGGCAGCATTTTACTGCAAGGGCATGCACGGCGCCGCCGAGGCAAAACGCAGACTTTTTGCGGCGCAGACAACCGCAGAAGTCGCCGCTCTCGCGCAGGAAGTTTTTGAAGAATAAAGATGTAAAGACAGAAAAAATGACCGCAGAATGCGGTCATTTTTTTGTGCGGGGCAGGACGCCTGCCTCAGGCGCGGTCTGCCTTGTCGGAAGAGCCGTTCTCGTCAGGCAGGTCGATGCCGTCCTGTGCGGGGGCGGCTGCCTCCTCCTGCGTCTTTTTTGCGAGGAAGGGACGGTTGACGCGTGCCGCGATGATGAATACGGCAATGCCGGCTGCGAACAGGCAGACGATGGGGATGGCGCCGAGGTTGACGGATCCGGTTGCCTGCGTGACGATCCCGACGAGGAGGGTGCCGAAGAAAGCGGCGCCTTTGCCGAAGATGTCGAGGATCCCGAAGAGACACCCCGACTGTTCGGCGGGGATGATCTTGGCGAAGTAGGAGCGCGAGAGCGCCTGAACGCCGCCCTGGAAGAGTCCGACGACACAAGCAAGGACCCAGAACTGCCAGGGAGAGGTCATGAACACGGCGAAGAGCCCGACGCCCGTATAGACGCAGATCGAGATGAGGATAAGTACATCGTTGCGTACTTTTCCCGCGAGCTTGCCCATGATGATGGCGGCGGGGAAGGCGATGATCTGCGTGAGAAGGAGGGCGAGGAGCAGAGTCGTTGTATCGAATCCGAGGGTATCGCCGAAGGAAGTCGCCATATCGATGATGGTGTACACGCCGTCGATATAGAGGAAGAAGGCGATGAGGTAGAGGATGATGCCTTTTTTGTTGGGGATATCCGATTTTTTGGAAAAGACGGAGAAGAGGCGTTTGAAGTTATCGCGCAGGGCGTGGGGGGTGCGCGGAACGAAGTGCTTTTGACGGTAGCTCTTCATGAGGGGCATTGTGAAGCCCAGCCACCAGACGGCGTTGATGACAAGCGCGATGGCAATGGCGACGGACATATCGAGGCCCGAAAAGAGCACGATGACGATGCTGATGAGGAAGGGGATACAGCTGCCGATATAGCCGAAGGCGTAGCCCTTGGAGGATACGATGTCGGTGCGTTCGGGAGCGGCGACGTCTACGAGCATGGCGTCGTAGAAGACAAGGCTCCCCGAATAGAAGATCTTTGTGACGATGAACACGACGAGGAAGACGAGCCACGGCATGGGGATTCCGAGCGCGGCGCAGCCGACAACGCCGACGACGGCAAAGAAAAAGAAGATGGGGCGTTTATAGCCGGAAAAGTCGCTCAAGGTCCCCAGGATGGGGCTGATGACGGCGACGCACAAGGTCACGATACTTGCGGCGTATCCCCAGTAGGCGGTGGCAAGTTCATTGGCGATGCCCTCTGCCTCGGCGAGCCCGTTGAAGTAGATGGGCAGGATGGTACTGATGAGCAGGGTAAACGCGGAGTTTCCCACGTCGTATAAAATCCAGCTCCATTCGAGCCTGCGTGCAGGCGTCAGTCGTTTCATGCAAGTTCCTCCGTATCAAAATTGGACGAAAAACGTTCGTCAAGGGTCGCCTCTCCCGCGAGGAAGGCGCGAAAATTTTCCAAAAGCGCAACGGCAACCCCGAGGGCGCGTTCATAGGCGGCGGAAAGCGCCTGTGCGGCAGCTTTCTTTTTTGGGGTATCCCGTTCGGGGATGATCATATCGATGACCGAGCGGCTGCCTGCAATGCGCAGGGCAAAGCGCAAAATTGCACGTTTCAAGGCGTCGGGTGCGCGCAGCAGGCGGGAGGAGCGCACCATCGAACGGATGCACTTCTTTGCCTCGCACGGCGTAACGCCGCAGTAGGCGCTGACTGCCGAGATATTTTCCTGCGTTGCGCGGATGTGATCGGCAATAACTGCCCTGACGGGTTCCTTTTGATCGCGCAGAAGCATTTCGCGCTCGAAAGCCGCTTCAACTGCCGTATGCGAGAGGGAATGTTCCTTCATCTGAGCGGCGACTTCGGGGTGACAGACACTGTCCAGCGCAAAGTGACAGACAAAGCCGTATAAATAGGCGATGTCCGCAGCGGGCGCGCCCCGTTCGCTCAGGGTGTCCCGTGCCGCAAAAAAGAACTCCCTTGCGGGGCGCTTATGCAGTTCCTCGCCGCGGAGGTTGACCGCATTTTTGCCGAGCGGATGAAAATAAAAGAGCGTGTCGGGGCCGTGCAGACCCAGAGCAAAACAGTCGGGGTGCGCAAAGACTTCCGCAAAGCGTTCGGGCGGAAGGCGTTTTTTCAGATCTTCGCCAAAGGCGCGGTGTGCATAGATCGCTGGCATGGGTTTCCTCTTAGTACCTTTCTATTATAAAGCATCCCTGCAAAAAAGTCTTCACAAAGTTGTAACAAAATTGTAATTTTTTTGAAACATCCTGTTTTTTGTTCGTTTAAGGCTAAGCGTGAGTTTGGCATGGCAGATTTCCTCGATCATATATCCTGCCCCATATAACCTCTGGCATTGATTTCTCTTCTGATCGTGTCCGCACGCATAGGGAGTTGTCTGATTGTGCGAATCAATGGAAATCTATTTCCTTGATGGAACAGGCAAACGAGGAACAATGCGAAAAGAAAAATACATCAACGAAAAAAGCTCACGCAAAAGCGTGAGCTTTTCATTCGGTTAGAAGGGACGATCACTCGTTGTAAGGATCGTTCTCGTCCTTGGGCTGTTCGGGCTGAACAGGCTTCTCAGGCGCCGCCTTCTTAGGCTTGATGCGCGTGTCCTTAGCGGGCTTGACTTTCGCATTCTTGCCGATCTTCTTGTGCACGCGGCGCACGATGATCGCAACGATCGCAAACACAAGGGCGAATGCGAGCACGCCGGAAGAGATGATCAGCCAGACGTTGGTTTCGCCTGCGGGTGTCTCGTCCGTATCCGTCGTCGTATCGTCGTCCGAGGTGAGGTCGTCCGCTTCCACTGTGACGTCCGTTGCCGCAAAGTCGAGGAAGAGCGTCGTGCCTTCGTCGGTCTCGGAGAGCAGCCATGCGATGCCTTCGGAGTACGCGGACTGCTTGTAGGAGCCGTAGGGATTGCCGAGCTCCTCTTCATCCAGCGACTTGTCGTAGCGCAGGAAGTCCTTTGCGTCGTAGAAGGTGTAGGTGTAGTAGAGCGCGTAATCGGAGGGAAGGTTCTCCTCCGTTGCGACGTTGTGTGCATCCTTCAGATCGTCCACGGTCTCGGAGAGCAGTGCGTCGTAGTTGCTGGAGACATCGGTCGAGGTGTAGTTATCGAAGAAGAAGTAGCTGTTTGCAGGGATCTTCGTGCCCGTCTGGGAGACGGTTCCGTCCTCGGCGACGGTGAAGTCGCGCGAGCCTGCCCAGACTTCAAGGCGGTAATTCTTCGCGGTGTTGCCCGTGTGCACGTAGAAGGTGACGTCCACCCACTTTCCGGCGTTCTCAGCCGTGCCTTTCACGGTGATGACGCTTGCATAATTGTTCATGTCGCTTGCAACGTAGTTGTAGCGCACATAGTCGGGATCCGCCTTCTGTTCGTCGGTGAGGGAGTCGTACAGATCGAGCACTTCCTGCGAGTATTCATATTGTCCGCGGGAAGTTTCGGTGCGGTAAGCGTAGTACTTGCCGTTGTCGCAGTAGAAGGCGATCGTCGTATTGCCCTCTGCGTCCACGGCGAGCAGGTCGCCCGTTGCCTCGTCCGCGGTGTAGTTCTTGAGGTTTGCGTAGTAGATGCTCGTGTCGCCGTCGGCCTTGTAGTAAAGGCCGTTGTCTGCGCGGTAGAACAGGACGTCGGTGCGGGAATTGAAGCCGCTTGCCGTGGGATCGCCCTTGACGATGTTCCCGTTGTCGTCATACCAGAAGGTGACGGTGGGAAGGGTGGGGGTCAGCGGATCGTTATATCCCTTCTTGACATCGGAGGTATCGATGAGGTAGAAGGTTGCCGTTGCGCCCTCGGAGAGCTTGACGCGCATGGAGATGCGCTGGTAGGAGCTTGCTGCAACGCTCAGGGAGCCGGACAGGAACCCGTAGGAGTTGACTGCCTCGGAAGAGGTGTTGAGTACGACGAGGGGCTGATTGGCAACGCGCGAGGACGCTCTTGTGTCGTCCGCGTTGTAGTCGCCGAAGATCTTAGCCCACCACAGTTCTGCTTCGGAGAGGCTGCTGTCGGTGTAGGAGTTGCTGTCGGCGAGTGCCGTGAGCGCGCCCGACCAAGCGGCGGAATCGGAAACTGCGGAGTAGTTTGCCGCGTACTTGGCGTTGAGCAGACCCGTGTAGAGACCGTAGGTGGTGGGATCGGTGTTTTCAACGCCGCCCGTCACGATGGACTTGCTTGCGTTGGGAACCGCCGTGAAGTTTGCGGTGGGAGCGAGCGTGTTGCGGATGTCGTGGTTGATTTCGACGCCTGCCTGATCGAAAGCGGAGTCGTTGTCCACGGCGCCCGTCAGGGTCGCCTTGACCGCATAGGAATCCGTCGATGCATAGTCGATATACTTTGCGTTGACGTCTGCAAGGACCTCGAAGTTGGTGAATGCCGCATAGCCGTCGTCATAGGCGGTCTGCTCAGCGGAAGCAACATCGGTGGGACCGTAAGAGAACTCGATCGTGAACTGCTTTGCGCTGTCCGTCTCATTGGACACGAAGAAGAAGCACTGCACCCAGCCGTTGTAGATGTCCTTGGTTTCGTCGTCGATGTCCACGGTTGCGACGGTGGTCGAATCGAAGGCAGCGATCTGCGTACGGTTTTCGCCGTCGACGAGGGTCGCGGAAGCGCCCGTTCCGCCGATCTTGCTCGTCTTGACCCAGAAGGAGACGATCATGTGCTGCTTGGCGCCCAGCGTATAGACATCGGAGGTCGCCGTGTAGGGAGCGCTCGAGACCGACATGAGCATGATGACCGTCATATTGTCCTCTGCTTCCGCGAAGGGGAAGCTGCCTGCAAAGTCGGTGTCGTAGATGTTCTTAAGGTAGGAATTGGAAGCCGTCGCCGTCAGAAGTTCTGCGGCGGTCACGGTCTTGGCGTAGTCATCGGCGTAGGGGCCGTTATAGACAACGTTGGACTTTCCGCCGTCGGGATCCTTGGTGATTGCGGCGTCTGCCTTGGTGATGGCGAGATCGTCCGCACTGCCGAGGTCTGCATCGAGGTCGATCTTGACGGAGGAGAAGGTCTTGCCTTCAAAGCGCTTTGCGTCGTCCTCGTCGTCGATGGTGCAAATGCCCGTTGCCGCAGCGTCGTCAAACGCGGCGGAGGTAAGCACCTCGCAGGAGACGTCGTCGAAGAAGGCGTAGCCGTTCACATAGCCGAGACGGTTGTCCGAGGAACCCTGTCCGAGTCCGAGCACCACAGTGAACGAGGAAGAGGTGAAGGAGTTGGCGCGCACATAGATCGTGTATTCCTTCCACTCGCCGTTCGTCGAGATGTTCTCGATGTACACGGGGTCGAGGGTTGTCCCGCCGACGGTCTGGTTGATGCGGATATAAGCGCCCGCATTGCCGAGAACCTCGGTCTCCTCGTTATCGGAATAGTAGTGCTTGAGATCGTCCGTTCTCACCCAGACGGAGATCTTCGCGGAAGTGCCTGCATCGAGGGAGATGCTCGTCGAGGAAGTGTAGTACTGCCCCGTGCCGAGCACGCTGTCCGACGTGCGGCGGTTGTGGATCATGAGAACGCCCGTTTCGCCCTCGGCGGCATCGGTGCGGGGCGTGGGCGCCTTGCTGATCTCGGAGAGATACTCCACGTCCTCATAATCGATGGAGTAGGTGAACTCGTCAAAGAGCTTCGCTTCGGCAGAATCGGAGTCGAGGTCGTCGATCTCGTCCTCAAACTCGTCGAGGAACTTAAGTCTGTCGTAGGCGGTCACCTCGTCGTCGTTCCAGTGCGCATAGGCGTCCGCGACGGAAGTGAGCGCTCTGCCCGAGGCGGAGAGGTAGTTCCACTCCGCAGTGTCGATGATGCCCGAGGTCGTGTCGGACGTGGGGGAGCCGGACGTGAACGACCAGCTCGTAGGCGAGCTGATGAGGTCGAGCTTCTCCTTCTTGTCCTCGACGTCCATCTCCGAATAAAATTCGAAGTTGCCGTTGCGGATCTTTTGGGTATCCGTCTGGGAGGTGGTCTCCTCCTCTTCATCCTCCGTCGTGTTGTCGGGAGTGGTGCATGCGGCAAGAACTCCGAGCGTGAGCGATGCCGAAAGCGCGAGGGTGAGCGCCGTCAGAGAGCGGCGTCTGAATTTTTTGGGATCGAATGCCATAGGTCTTCCTTTTTCCGTCGGAAGGCGGGAGCCTCCCGTACTTGTCTTTTTGGAATGCGTTCCCTTGCGAGATACTACTCTATTTTAATATAAAACGCGTTCGGACGCAAGCATTTCCGCATGAAAATCGTTATGAATTCGTGTAAATACGAAAAAAATTCCCATGTGTTGAGCAAACTGAAAGAAACTACAGGAGGTGAAAGACAATGGCGGCAGCGGGAAAGCGGTCATTTTTTGCACGGGTTGCGGGCGGCGGCGCGGTCGGTGCGGCAAACGGAATCTTCGGCGGGGGCGGCGGAATGATCGCTGTACCGCTTTTAGAGCGCATCGAGGGCAGGGGGACCGCCGCGGCGCATGCAACGGCCATTGCGTGTATCCTGCCCGCTTCGGCGGTGAGTGCCGTCGTCTATCTCCTTTCCGGGCTTGTGACGTGGCAGATCCTTCTGCCTGCAGCGCTCGGGGTTCTGCTCGGCGGGTATTTCGGCGCAAAACTTCTGCCGCATCTTCCGCCCCGCGCGCTCGATCTCGTGTTTTCGGCTCTCATGCTGGCGGCAGGCGTCAAGGCGGTGTTCGCATGGCATTTTTAGTTCTTTTCCTGTGCGGGCTCGCGGGCGGCGTGCTCGGCGGCATGGGCATGGGCGGGGGCACCGTGCTCATCCCGCTGCTTACCCTGTTCGGCGTGGATCAGGCGATGGCACAGGGCGTCAACCTCGTCGCGTTTCTGCCCATGGCGGCGCTCGCGCTGAGCGTACACGCAAAGAGCGGACTTCTCAAAAGTACGGGACTTTTCCCGCTCATTGCGTCTGCGCTCGTCTTTTCCGCGCTCAGCTCCCTGCTCGCCGCAAGGCTTCCTTCGGCAGTGCTCGAACGCGGGTTCGGCGTCTTTCTCATCGTGCTTGCGATTTTCCGCCTGCGTAACCTTTATCTCAATGCAAATCGTGCTTCTTTTTGGCGTAAGAGACAAAGCGCAAAACCCGAAAAATAATGAAAATGGACTTAAAAATTGACAAAAAAAGAATGTTTTATCGCCCACCTGCACCGAGGCGGGTTCCGTCGAATATTGGTCTTGTTCCGACTGTGACAAGCTGTTTGCGGACGAGGATGCAACGGAGGAGATCACCGATGTCACGGTCCCTGCAACGGGTCACAATTGGGAAGATGCCGAAATCGTGAAGGTTGCGACCTACACGCAGGCGGGCAGCAAGAAGCAGGTCTGCACCGAGTGCGAGGAAGAGCAGACCGTCCCCCTTGAGGCACTTGAATATACGGCGGATGCCACCATTGCCGGCGTGGGCGAGCAGGCGATCACGGCGCAGAACGGCATTCAGGTGGCATGCGCTGCGACGATCACGAACAACACCGTCAAGGACATGAAGTACAGCGCAGACAACGAGTGGTTCTCACCGAGGAAGCGGACAGCGTCACGGTCACGGGTAACACGCTTGACAATGTTGACAACGGCATTTACGGATATGTCAACGGCGCCGTTGCAAACAGCGAGACGGCAAAAGAGGACAACACCTTTACCGATCTTTATGAGGAAGGCTACGATTTCTACGAGACGCCTGCCGCCGCGGACGCGGAATAATTTCTTTGAAAAAACAGGAGGACGGGAAGTATCCCGTTCTCTTTTTTTGACAAAAAATAATCAAGGAGCGGTTTTTTTGTAAAATTTTACCGTACTTACACAAAATATTTGCAAAAGGGTATGGACAAACCGCCGCGTGTGTGCTAAAATAAAGCAGTATTTCTAAGACTTGGGGCATTATCGGGTGCAGAGAGAAAGAAGGGATGCCCTGAACGTTTACCCGATCGGACGGGGAGGTCCGAAATTTCACGCAAAAGGACGGGAATGAATATGGATAAAGCAACTCCCGAGTTGCAGCAGACGTCGGAGCGCATAGGGATCATTGATCTGGGCTCCAATTCCGCACGACTTGTCATTGTCAATATCTTCGGGAATCATTTCATGGTCGAGGACGAGCTCAAGGAGAGCGTACGCCTCGGACAAGATATGGACAGGGACGGCTTTCTGAAGCCGCAGCGGGTAGCGGAAACCATCCGCACGCTCAAGATGTTCAAGCGTCTTTGCGATGCGAGCAATGTTGACCGCATCATCGCCGTTGCGACTGCGGCGGTTCGGCGCGCCAAAAATCAGCGCTCATTTTTGGATGAGATCCAGGCAACCTGCGGGATCCGAGTGGAAGTGCTGTCGGAAGAGGAAGAGGCGACGCTCGTCTACCGCGGCGTCATCAACTCGATGGATATCCCCAAGGGGATCATTCTGGAGATCGGCGGCGGAAGCACCAAGATCATCTATTACAACCGCCGTACCGTGCTCAACTATGCATCTCTTTCTTTCGGCGCGGTGACGCTCACCGATCTGTTCGCAGACGACGGCGTCTCGCCCGAGGAGCAGACGGCAAAGATCGAGGAATTCTTCACCGAACAATTCAAGAAGATTTCGTGGCTTTCGGAGGTCGATCCCGATGCGCAGATGATCGGCGTGGGCGGGTCCTTCCGCAACCTCTACAAGATCAACCGTCTTGTCAGAAAATATCCGCTCAACACCGTGCACAATTATCAGTTTGCGGTGGAGGATTTCCGTTCCATCTATGAGACGGTCCGCGTTCTCGACGTGGAAAAACGTAAGCGCATCCGCGGGCTTTCGCCCACACGTGCGGACATCATGCCCGCCGCGCTTGCCATCATCAAGGCGTTCACCGACTATCTGCACATCGAGTCCTTCACGGTGGGCGGATGCGGCCTTCGCGAGGGGATCATGTTCAATCAGGCGGTCCCGCAGACGGTGGAACGTCCCATCCTCGACGTTCTGAGCTATTCGCTCAATACGCTCGTCGATTACTACGGCTGCAATCAGAAGCACGTCGAACAGACGGTTCGCCTGTCCATTCAGCTTTTCAAACAGCTGCGCGTTCTGCATAAGTTCCCGCGCGCATACCTCAAAGTTCTCAAGATCGCTGCCAGCCTGCATGACTGCGGACAGCGTGTGCGCTACTATAACCATCAGCAGCACAGCCGTTATATGATTCTCAATTCGGGACTGTACGGCGCGACCCATCGCGAGAACGTGCTCGCCGCCTTTGTGGCAGGCTGTCACAGAAAGGAGGAGATCAATGCCTCCGAGTGGGCGCGGTACAAGGATATCGTCTCGGACGAAGATCTGGACATCGTCAAGAAGCTGGGCGTGCTCCTTCGCATCGGCGAGGCGCTTGACAGAAGCGGCATGGGCGTCGTAACGGGTATCAACTGCGATGTTTTGGGCGATTCCGTCATCATGAAGACGGAGGTCACGGGCGATGCGGCGCTCGAGATCAGACAGGCAATGGAGGCAGGTCCCGATTTCAAGCGTACGTTCAAAAAGAACCTGGAGATCCTGTGAGATTTCTTCTCGCGAGCAATTCTCCGCGCAGGCGGGAACTGCTCGCAAATCTTATTCCGGAGTTTGACGTGGAACCCTCGCGCTTTGAGGAATCGGGCGCGGGGCTTTCCGCCTTTGCGACGGCGCGCGCCAATGCCTGCGGCAAGGCGCGCGAGGTCGCTTCCCGTTTCCCCGATTGCGCCGTCCTCGGTGCGGATACCGTCGTGTCGCTGGACGGAAATGTCCTCGGAAAACCCAAAAATGAGGAGGACGCCTGCGCCATTTTGCGCTCACTGAGTGCACGGACGCATACCGTCTATACGGCGATTTGTCTCATTGCAAACGGACGGGAGCAGACGGATGTCGTCGCGACGCAGGTGACTTTTTCCCCGCTCTTTGAGGAGCTGATTGCGCGCTATGTCGCAAGCGGACTGCCCATGGATAAAGCGGGTGCTTACGGCATTCAGGACGGCTATCCGCTCGTGGAGCGGTTTGAGGGGAGCTATTCCAATGTCGTAGGACTTCCCTTGGAGCGCCTGCGCGCCATGCTGCGCAAGGCAAAGCTCATCTGACGCGCACTTCATTGAAGACTGCCGCAAAAGCCTTGGCGGCGGTTTTTCACAAGAAATACAGAGGAATTATCATGCTGAAACTTGCCATTGATTTCGGAACTGCGGTCACGAAAATTTACAAGATCGGAAGCGGGATCGTGCTTTCCGAGCCCACCTGTGTTACCTTGCAGAAGGATACGGGCGAGATCCGCGCCTTCGGAAGCGAGGCAAAGCGCCTGCTCGGCAAGACTTCGGACGTGACCGAGGTCTGTTTCCCCGTGTACGAAGGGGAGATCGTGGACGAGCGCTGTGCGTCCGCCCTGCTTGAATATTTCCTGCGGAAGGTCGTGCGCCGTACGTTTTCCGTTGAGGCGCTCTTCTGCGTGCCCTGTGCGTGCAGCATTGCCTCGCGCGAAAAGTACTGCCGCGTCGCAAGATCGGCGGGGCTCTCCCGCGTATCTTTTGCCGAGACGCCATACCTTGCGGTTCTCGGTCAGGATGTTCCGCTCTCCGAGTCCAACCCCGTATTTGCCATCGATATCGGCGCAGGTAAGACTTCCTGTGCTGCGTTTTCCCTCGACGGCATCATTGCGGGACTTACCATGAACGTGGGCGGCAATAACATGGATGTCCACATTATCGACCATGTCGCCGATACATTTAATTTGAAAATCGGCTCTCTGACGAGCGAAAAACTCAAAAATACGGTGGGCAGTCTCATCGAAAACGACAACCAGAGCACCATCGTCAACGGTCGGGACATCACAACGGGAAAACCTCGCTCGGTGTCCGTTTCCTCGGCGGACATTCTCTTCCCCGTCCGCATTTATGTGGATAAAATTATCGAATACGCCGAGCTCGTTCTCAAAAAACTCCCCGCCGAAGTGTCCGCCGTCATGTGTAAGAACGGCATCTACCTCGCGGGCGGCGTCACCAACATCGCAGGGTTCAAGGACTACGTCGCCGACCGTCTGCAGATGGAGGCGCATATCGGCAACGATGCGCAGATGGCGATCGTCCTCGGCGGCGGCCGCGCAATCGGCAACACCGCACTCTTAAAACGCATCGAACTCTGACAGGACAATTTTTGAAACTTTTGCGGCGCCCCTGGGGGCGCCGCTTTTTGTCTTATATGTTTTTTGCCAAAGAAAGACGGGAAATGTCATAAATTTTATTGACAATTGCTGTTTTGCATGCTATAATCCTCTCGTTCGTTCAGATTTAGGTCACATTGTGAACTGAAATTTCGGACAAAATTATCTGGCGGAGAGAAAACCATGGCAGAAGAAAGTGTAAAAAAGGGAGCGCCGAAGTGGGTCAAGGTGCTGGCGATTGTTCTTGCGAGTATTTTGTTTGTGATCATTGTGCTGATCGGTACGGCTGCAATTGTGTGGCGCAACGAGATCTCGACGGTCGTAAATTTCAAGAAGGTAGCTGCGCGCAACGATGCGCATGAAGACGGATCGGTGTATCGCATGGATGTGTCGGGGGATTTCTATTTTGATGATTTCCTGGCGCAAGGCGGCGCATCGAGTGACGGCGAACTTATTAACTTTATCACGAACAGCATTACGCGCGGACTTATCAAAATGGACATCAAGCAGAGCGAGATTGCCTGCAGTGCATTTACGGCAAAGACGCCTTCGGGAGACAGACTTTTTGCGCGAAACTATGACTTTTCCAAGACGAATACGGCGCTTGTATTTACCAATCCCGGGAACGGGCGCTATGCTTCGTTCAGCACGGTCGATCTGCAGTTTTTGGGAATGGACGGCGAGAAGGATGTAGAGGGGCTCATGAACAAGATCACTTGCCTTGCCGCGCCCTATGCGCCGCTTGACGGAATCAATGAGAAGGGACTCAGCTGCGGGATTTTCATGAGTTACCAGGGCGGCGAGCTTGACGAAAACGGCGATGAGATCACGGTGGCAACCGATCAGCAGACGGACAAGCCCGATATTACTTCCACGACAATGATGCGTGCGATGCTCGACTACTGCGCTACAGTCGAGGAGGCCGTTGCATTTGTACAGCAGTACGATATGCACGATTCGGCGCAGACGTCCTTCCATTACATGGTTGCGGACGCAACGGGCGCAAGCGCGATTCTCGAATGGACGAACGGAACGGACGATACCGACAATGACGGTTCTGCGCGTACGCTCAACGTTATCTATAATGACGACGATGCGCGTATCGGCGCCGATGAGGATGCGGCAAAGGATTATCAGTGGATCACCAACTTTATCCTGCAGCCTGGGTACTATGCGGATGACAGTGAAAAGGCGGGACTGGATCGCTATGAAGCCATCCGAGATCAGCTCATGGCAACGGAAGGCGTCGTTGCGGACGAGGATGCGGCGATGGATATCCTTGCGTCTGTGGGCAGAAGAAACTGGAACAACGACGATTCCAACAGCATTACGGTGCACAGCGTTGTATATAATCTTACCAAAAAGACGGTGACGTGGGTCGCCAACGAGCACTACGGCGAGGCGGCTTATACCTTCCGTTTTTCCATCTGAAAAAAAGCGTCATGTGTCGCGGCGGA